>WLWD01006042.1_pt1 | contig 53394 bp, 32 predicted proteins | sample 6712731 | NCBI WGS metagenome assembly WLWD01 (sample SAMN12718690, study PRJNA576275) | sponge metagenome | isolation source: marine sponge | host: Mycale hentscheli | place: New Zealand: South Island, Marlborough, Capsize Point | collected 2014-11-01
TTTTTTTTTTTTTTTTTTTTTTTTTTTTTAAACTCTTAAGCAATTTAATATTCACTTGCCACTCCTAGTTTTTTGGATAATAATTGTTAGTGCTTTACATATAGTGATAAATAAGTATAGCTCAATGCCATAAGAAAGTGTTGTACAAACAGTAGTATTTCAGTATCAGTTATCCATCAATGCAATCAACAAAAGCCATCATGAATGGTAAGTAAATGAGCATTTTATGTTGTCAATGTAAAAATGGGCTAATTGTTACCTACTCTTCTTCACAGTAATAAAAAAAAAACGTGCTTTTTTTTTTGTTTTTTGTTTTTAATACTTGAACAATTTTAATATTCGCTTCTCATGCCTTTGCATTTATTTAATGGTAACTACAAGTTGTAGGAAAGGAAAGAGATCAGCTTGCAGGTCATGTTTGGCACAACTAACTTTGAGCATATTCTGTGTAAGCGATAGGAGGGGGGGAGGAGGGGGCGGGGTGTAAGTTTCAGTAACTTAGTGGCCAGACCAATTGAACAGTTCCTATAGGATTTAGTTGGATTAGTTACATACATTATCAGTAGTGGGTCCATTTCAAATTGTTAATGTAGACATTTATATTTTTGTAACAGGACCAGCAACTGATATGGTGTCAGGACCAGCAACTGATATGGTGTCATCCACTTTAACTACTTGCGCACGTAAAGATTGTCCAAAGCCGAATGATACTCTATATATAGTGGTAATATGTATATTGGCTGCCTTGTGCCTATTTCTCGGAGTACTTGTGCTTATTATGGCTGCGGCTGTATATCGCCCTTTACGTGACCTAATTAAAGGGTGAGTAATCAGTTACGTATAGTGACAGCAAATTTTAGTAAACATTGTTGTCAATATTTTTGTGTTTGCGTTTCATTGTTGTCGAGTATGATGTAATTGTTGTCATTCGTTATCTCAGGTAATATTCAAATATTTTAATACTCTTTTTTTCTTTAGAAGCACGTTCGGGATTCTAGTAAATAATATCAAAATCCAATCTCTAGTTTCCATAACGAATTTGATATCGTCTGTTTGCCAATGTTAATCATTCGTTTTGATTGTTTGTTATTTGTTGTTGTTATTGTTGTTATTGATGTTTTGTGTGTGTCATTCATTATTATTCATGTTTTTATTGCAGAAGCTATGACTAGAATATAATTTAAAAAATTGAATAAGTTTAATCCCTGAATGTGATGACGTAGAGTCAGAATGGTTTAGCAAAACCAAGCAAAGCACATTGTGTTTACTATATTCACAATTGTCTGTTCTCAATGCCAATAAACCTGAACAAATGTTTTCCTCATATTTAAAGCTTTCTACGAAAGTCCTGAATAGGTTTTGGGGTTTATAGCCATGACTATTAGCTGCTGTACATGTAGTCACTCACCTGGTGTCCATGTTGCCATTGTACATGTAGTCACTCACCTGGTGTCCATGTTGCTATCACTGGCAGATAAAGAATTTTGGTTAGGTGGTTTTCTTCTTCACCTCTTTCACCTCTGTAGGCAGTGGCCGCGAATTTCCGGTGTCTTTATCTTGTTCATAAGATACGTAAGCTTTGCTGGCATTCTTCCCATTTTATTCCTCCCCTTTTTTTACCCCACCCCTTTGGTTTACAAGTCAAAGCTGCCGTCGTTTTTTTTTATTGTACCTATTTTGTGGACAAAGTTTTTAATACTTCTTCAGCATTTAAGTTTAATGCTGCACCTGTTAGTATGTGACTAAGAGTGATTTTAGTACCAGTTGAAGTAGGTTACCAAGTAACTTCCTCATCGTTATTGCTGACTTCCTTTTTCTTATGTTCGAAATTCTACATGTAACAAGCCAAACTTGCAAAGTCATGACTTAGGTCATGATGACTTGCAGGTTCCACAAGTTCCTGGCTGTTACAGGGTTTCATACAGAGGTACAGTAGGGGCACACCCCTGGTTTTCCGCCCCCCCCCCCCCCCCCCCCCCCCCCCCCCTCCCCAGAATTTCGTGAAATAAATTAATAATATTTATTACTCCCGTAAAGTGTAGTAGTGATACGGGGCACATGATGGTGTAGGCACGAAGTGATCATCTATGTATGGCTGGTGTTTTCAGCCGTGTGGTGTAGTGGTTATGTCCTGGGGTCAGGGCCGAGGTCCCAGAGTTCAAGCCCAACTCAGGCATTTTTTCATCTAGTATTCCATCTGCCTCCCACCAGTGGACCTGGCATTTGCTGGGATGCAAATTCGAGGCCTTTTCTGATGAAACAGCAATAGTCCAGGTGGGACTTCGGGTGCCCACACCACGTACTGTGAGGAAAGGCATGTTCTTCTGCGAGTGGCTGGCTCCAGGAGCTTTGCTTGCACGGCTCACATTGCCTGCTTATTGCTAGTGGTTGCAAGAGAATTAGCATTGTGCGTGTGTGTGTGTGTGTGTGTGTTGTGTAGAATGGTCGTTAGTTCTAATTAGTGTATGTGTATTTGAGTGGGGCATGTAGTGTTGTTGTAGTGTGAGTGAACTCAAATGTTATAACCTTCAAGTAACTCGTAGAAAGAAAATCAGGTAAGATAAACTTGCTGTTATCTATCTCCACTTACCACACACCAAATACCACTCACAGTTGCAATAGAACCTCAGTTAGCAAAATTCCAATGTTCATAACTTCTGCATTTTCAATATGAAGGTAGATACACCCTTTCACTGAATGTACTTTGTCTCTGAATTAGTTTAGATGCCATGCCCTTATCTAGGGCTCCAGAATCAAAGAATTTTTACTTGTACATACTCTATTTTTGGGACTGGTTAATGGGGAATTGAATTTGTTGTAGTCCACAGTGTAAATGTTTTTTAATTGTGTGTGTGTGTGTGTGTTTGTGTGTTGTTTTTTCTTCCAGAAATTGAAATCAAAAAAAAGAGAGGAAAAAGAAGAAGCAGATGAAATTTATTGGGCACAGATTTATAAATAGTCTTTGTGTACGTAGTAATCTCGATTACCTGGTCTTTGCTGGTTATGTTTTGTGGGATGCTACCACCAGATTGTTACCTTAATCCACTGCAAAGGGTGAAAGAGGATCTGAATGAGACATATATATGCTTATTTGTACCAGACAACAAACAACATTCTTGCATGGCCAATGAAATCACGGTAATCACATCACATGATCAAATTTAAAAAAGTGCATTTAAGACGACATGCAACTATTATTATAAGCAATCTTTTATAAGCACTTATCACAGAAATGTGTTTGTTTGCACTTCTCTGCTATTAGCCATGAGCAACTACGAAGCGTGAACGTCACTTTATAATCGTGATGTATTGTTTCACGCGTACAAATGCAGGTATAGGTCTGACAACCAGACACTTTCTTCCTCGTCTAGCTACACCAGACAATAGTTCTCCCATCTCTATCCCCATACATACAAGCACACTCGTATACATCAACATCATTGACACGATCGGTTTACTAAAGTACTGTTAATATCTCAATAGATGATTATATTATAAGGTTTTTTATTATGTTACAGATTAACACTGTCGAACATTCATGACTGTGGCTGTTCCGTGAAATCATTCAGTTCGTTTCTGTGCTACTTTACATTTTCCACCACTGTGAGCACGTTTTGTATGACATAAATTCAAAAAATTTAACTTCACATGTGCACTACATACGTATGTATTTATGTGGAGTGCTAAATACAATAAGCATAAATGTATTGATTGGATGTAATAGGAAGCTTACTAGCACATTATGGGATGGTTTAAGCATAGCCCTCATGGGATATAGTATGTGTATTTCTGTGCGTATGTATTCTACTCTAGTGGAAATATTAATGGGTTCACCAGCTTAGGGTTAGTAGGGTGTGTAAAGGAGGCCAGGAGGAGGAACGTTGGAATGAAGGTCTTAGACTAATCAAGTGTACTTGTGTATATGAAACTTGATTTAGCTAACAATGGATACTATGCGACCGCTAGACTTGCCAAAGGTTAACACCATATATATATAGTGCTTGTTTAATTTTTATTAATTAGTTCAGCTATGTTGGTGCGGGTGTGAGATGCACACAAGTGGGACACACAGCACAAACATACATACACACTCTGCATAGGCTCCAACTTTTAAAAAGATTATTCAAGGACAAACCGCACCCATTAATCACCACTCCCCTAATTAGTATAGCCACACCCAAACAACATCCATATTAATTGGAATTTTATTTTTGTTATGAAGTAACAGGGTTTTTTTGTGCACATATTGAGTAGTTCTTCATAGAAAATTGTGTAATGTCACAGTTGAAGTTATGGCCATTAAAGGAACTATTGTTCATTGTTTAAGAGTTGATCCTTGATCTGTATGCCCTTTTCTCAACATGGAAAAAAAACCCCTCTCACTGTCAGCATTTGAAGCTGGAATTGACATCAAACCTGATACCATATAGCTATGAATAACTTAATAGAGCAGCTGACCTTGCACATGTCCAACAGAGCATAATTACATAATCACAACATTTTTATTACAAAATATAATGTTATATAAATGGCAAGACACTTCAAGGACAAACAACAGAGCAGTACCAAACCCTTCAAGGACGAAGGACACAGTCCAAAAATTAAGGACTGTCCTTCGATTCAAGGACAGTTGGAGCCTATGACTCTGACACCTGGAACAGGTGTTTTCCCCAGAAAAAGCAAGTGGAGCTGAATTTTGACCACACTCATTAAAACAATACAATTTACATCTATATTATGTCCTATGGCTTTGTGTGTGTGCGTGTGTTTTTTTCCTTATTATAATATTATTTTTCTTTCAAAAACTATAGGTGTGGGCCCTTGCTGAGTTGCCAGGTGGGATGGTTAACAAGCTTAGGGGGAACCACTCAGACACCCGAACACATCCAGAGAACCACCAGATTGTCACACATACACACATATGTACACACACACACACACACACACACACACATACACACACAATATCCCACATAAGCACTCATATACACACTGGCAGTCTGTTATGCATACTTTTTGTCATGTGACCTTACGTACGAGGTAGTAAGCTATATTTAACACGCTGGACGTTATGCTAGCTTGCTTGTGTGTATGTGACATATTTATGTATGTGAGTATGTATAGGTAGAGATGCGATTACAGTGGGACTAGCTAGAAGCCGTGATGTATTGTTCTTTTATGGTAGTTATTTAGTAATAGTGAAGCCTTGTCTTTCTAACAAAATAGCACAAATAGTTTAGAGAGGGGGGAGGATACAACAAGTTTATTATTGAATAGAAATAATAGCTAAGGTTTTCACTGAATAGATGGTATTTTGGTATTTAAAAAGGTGTATTACGAAGCAAACTCAATAAACAGCATGGCTACTTCATACAGTGGGGAAAAATATGGTTTGGCCGTATCAAATAGGAGAAGTAATTATAGCTTGCTTGCCACAACATATTGTTTGGCATATCCATTTTATTTTATCAAGACACTTTACCAACTTACGTAACTATGTAGTTGTACGAAAGCAAAATGGGGTCACATGTACCATTTTAAACAAACAAACAAATAAACACCACGGAATCTCGGTTGTGTGACCCGTGTGAGTGCCTTGCTCATGTGTGTGTTGGATCAGTATGTACTACGTAAGCATGTATAATAAACTGGGATTTTTTTTTTTTTTTTTGGCAGTTCTAAGGCTTTGGCTGGGTGTGATGTTATTTGTCTGTCGTAATGTTCTTAGCGTTAGCTCCTAGTTTGGTATTTTATCACAGTCGTAAGGCTTCAGTGATTATACAGACTTGTTTCTATATTTTACATGTAAGTTTGGGATCTCTCAGTTCTATTAATTGTCTCACACATCTATACGATCATACTTCAGATATGCACTAGCAGTAGCACTTCAGTCATCCCAACTTCAATATATGCACTTCAGTAAACTGAATATCCAAAAACTAATAGTAGAACTAGCAGACCTCGAAGAATTGCTTGACCACGCCCCTTCATTATAACACATTATTGTGTTCAGTATCCAAACACCTCTTTGTCCCAATGTTCAGATAAGTGAAGTCCTACTATATTTTACCTTCATTTTCAATATAATTACTGAGGCATTTGCAATGCACCTTATAGTTGACACTTTCCAACTAGTGCTTGCGTGTGTTTTGTGTCATAGTATATTTGCTTACACACACGTTGCATCAGTGTTGGTATTACTCCAAGTAAACGTAAACAAGTTCTAAAACATGTATGGTACATAAATAGTGTGAGTAATAACACAGATAATCGTGCTGTTTGGAGCTTAGCATGAGTAACGCAGTTGAAACAGCACGTGATGAAGCCGAGTGTGCTAATCAAATTATATACGAGTGTTAAGGATCCCGCTTAGCAAATGCGTTGTAACCTTTCTGGATTTCAGTATTAGCTTGGATGAAGTTATTAACCCTCAGCACGCATGCGTGAGAGGGTTACGGTAGTCGTCCTGTCTGTTTGTCTGTTTGTCTGTCTGTTACGCTCTGATTTTGGAGATTACTGACACATTACTCGAGCTATATTGATGCCTGATTAAAATAGCTAATACTGTAGATTGCTCGTTCGTTTGGTCTGAGATTATATTGAAATAGCTAGGTAGTGTTTATTAGCGCCGAGGGTTCACACCTTTGGTGCTTCATTAAGTATTGTACTATTATTTAATGTAGCCTGTCACCTAAGCATATATGAAATTATCAAGCATGTCTTAGGACTTCGCACCTGTCTTGCTTTTCTCGTACACACTAGATCTACATTCTAATCAGCTGCTACTTCAAGTTGTCTTAGCTACAGTTTATAAACATGAATGTTTGCATAGTGTGTGTGTGTGTGTGTGTGTGTGCGCCCTAATATATTTTTTCCCATAAATGTTTGGGTTTCAAATCCATACAATAACATCGTCAGATGTTCTTTCTATAGCAACTTCCTTAGTCATCAGAGCTCAGAGCTCTAAAAGTAGGATTATGAAATGGTTGGTGAACAAGTAGAGTAAAAGTGTAAGATGAAAATGTTTGCCCTAATGTGGCATAAGCAGTGGGTATGGTTGTGAGGGGAGGTTGGGTGGGGGTGGGGGTGGGAGAGAGTGGGGCATGTGTGGTTTAGTGAACATGAGTAGTTCATTGGTCCAGTATAAAACTGTGTATGACAGGTTGTTGGCTGGAAGTTTGTATGGTGGTGGAGTACAGATTTTGAAAATACACTGGAAAGCCACATACACTTTAATGTCGTATATTTTCATTGCTACTTTAATTATATATTTTTAGCTTAGTAGCATTAAAATTAGATATATAAATTTACAATTCGTTTTGGCTGTAAGCTTTCTTCAGTTGCAAGGTGTATACTAATTTTACTGCTACTAAGCTGAACACTGAACACTGCGTAACATTCAGTGTGAACTCACTGTTATGTTGTGTATTCTAACCTTATCATTTCCATGTTGTCTACCACTTCCCACTACTTCACTCCCCTCTGTGTGTGATTGGTCAGTTGTTAGCGTCCCCCTCGCTCCCCTCTTGCTGGCTGCTGATTGGTCAGTTGTTAGGCATACTTTCCATGAGCTGTTACCATGTTAGCTGTTTTATTCTCTAATTCTATGTGTGTGTGTGTGTGTGTGTGTGTGGAGACAGTGTAACTTGACAGTGGATTTACAACAACCCATTAGAGTTTACATTCTAGTTTCTAATACATACACTCAGGACTCTCTCTAACTCAGGATTCACATTGGATACTTCCAGTGTCAGAACCCACATCAACATAAACTAAAAATATTAAATTACCACATACACTTTGTTTTCTTAGTGAATTCCAGCTATTAATGTACAGGTTCATTGAACACACACATGTCACAGCGGTATGTCATTATTATGTAACGAGGTTACCTACCACTATGGTGAACTGTACCTACAGTAACAGAACACCATTAATAGGCTGTTCATACTTTAAGTTATTTTAGTAAATAGCACTATATTCTATTAGAATAAACACTATATGTATGTAACAGTTGACGATATTCCACAAGTTTTTATGGGATGTGGCTAAATCATTTTTCCTGTCACTCGTTTACCTCTAATATATTTTAGTAAACTGGTATACAGTATGTTGCTTTATATGAATAGACAGTGCACATGCACACACAAACACACACCGTAAGTAAACGCTATCTTCACCATAGTAAGTTTATTAGGTTTACACTGAATGTGGTTGGTGTACCCCACAGAGTGTGACAGACAGACAGACAGACAGACAGACAGACAGACGGATGGACAGACAGATGGACAGACGGATGGACAGCGAACTTAGTTTTATTATTAGTCTGCATGAACTATTCCATGCCTGGTTTGGTGACATTTTTGACATTTTTGCGTGCTCAATTTGTACATTTTTTGTATCAGCAGAAGATTTTTTGGCAAAGATTTGAGGCCATCATGAAACCAGCACAGCAATAGTCTAATTATGTACATGTAATTACTTTAAATGGCAGTCCTTAATTGATTCAATGATGGCGTCTAACTTCCTGGAGTAGTTTTTGGGCCATAAGTAAAGCTAGCTTTCAAAATTGTGCTCATAGTTCACTTCAGTTACTCACTAACAATCAACATGTAGATAAATACCCGCTTGCATACACCAGTAATGGTTAAATTTCAATATACTTGTAAACACTAAGGGTTTACTTTTTGTTTGCATTGTGAAGTATGAATGCTTTTTTCATATGTATCTTTTGTTTCTTCTATTTTTTTAAAACCATTATGTCTTTCCTTGTGTACATTTACATTAAACTTAAAACTTTAACAAAAAATATTATTTTAAAGTCATGTTGTATTAAGTGAACTGGTTGTTTACAGGAACTATGTATGCGTGTACGTATGACGTAATCCTGTGGGAACAAACTGCCTACTGGTCACACGTACAACTCACCGTGGTATAGTTGCTTTAAAACATCTATTTACTGTGACTTTCCTTGTTATGTATTTTAGGTTCAGTCTTATCAGTGATTTGATATTGCTAACTTACATGGCCTTTGATACAAACACATAAAAAAGCATAGACTGAGTGCATCTCAGATATCTGAAAGCCCAAGTGTGTAATACAACACTAATGTCTGAGTATGTGAAATATTAAGGAAGCTCATGTGAACAGCAATAGTTAGGAGTCCACCCTATTGTTGCTTGTGCTGGAAATCGTTGGGCAGAATCATACAAGCCTGCCACTAGAGTCACTGGCAGTTTATTGGGTCAAACAGTATATGGTAAAGGTCGTCAAAACCACATAATTGTGTGTTTTTTAATTAAGTTTCTATTTGTAATTTCAATAATCATTTTGCTTTGACAAGCATCTTTTCAAAGTTTGACATTTTGAAAATCTTTATATTTCTAAACTCTAGTACACAAAACATTCTAACATTTTAATAATTGTATTTTTTTTTTTCAGCCATCCTTTGTCAACTCATGGATTACGTTCTCCTCCTCTGTCTACCTCTCCTGCTCCCCAGTATGTCTGTCCATTCTGTGTATTTTCTTTCACTTGTACAATTACAACAGTCAGCTATCGCTCTGCTTCTAGTTTATTAACCCTTGCATTCTCCTGCTTCTCTGCCTCTTATTTTATACCCATTATGGTTAGCTACTGCAGATGAAGACTCTTTCCTAACTCAGTACAGTGACCCAGTGTTCAGTTGTTATAGTCTGCAATAGGTTAATAAGGTTCTTCATTAGATATTATGTCCCGATGGGTTAGAGGTTTGTGTATGCACTTGTATGCGTGGGTTGCAAGTTCGAGTGCTGCTTGTTGTTCACTTTTTTTTTCCTTGTCAAACGTTGTTCCTATTCAGATAATGACAATGCATTACCAACTCTGATCAGCTCATGAATTATTCATGAGTGCACAGACTGTGGTTGGGTCTTTAAGTCACTGTCATCAGTCATCGTTGGACACACAAGCGCATTATTATATAGATATGTATATATTACAAAGTTAGATAAAACTGGTCAAGAGTAGAAAATTAACTCAGCACGTCACAGTTGTCACTTGTAAGGTTGCTTTAAGTCTCACAAAATCTTCCTTGACTATTAGTGTGATACTGTTTACTGCAGTCTGGGCTGTGATAAAGTATTGTTTATTGTTTAAACATTTATATCACGCTTGCAATGCAATAACTGCCCTAGTTTTAATAACCCTCAGTGCGCATGTGCGAGAGGGTTGTAGTAGTCATCCTTGTGGGCATATCCCCACATGAAGGAGAAGAAAGAAAGGAAAGAGAAAGAAAGAATGGATGAAGTAGAGATAAAGATTGAACATAAACATTATTCATAGCTAATTGTCATGCGCATATCGTCAGTCTTGCGATTTTTACCTATTTAGTCATGTCAGGTCATTGGTTATTGTTGTATCATTCTGATTGGTTGCCGTACTTGTTTTGGGAGGAGTCAGCACTCGTATATATATCATGAACTCGTGCTGCCTCCTTCAGAAGTTGTAATTACATTAACTTAGTCTAGTAACTAGTAGTGTAACCAGTTAGCTGGCTAGGGTACAGCCTAGGCTGCATATCTTAGTTACCTTCTCTGGTGGCAGCGATACTAAACGCTGTACCAGGTGCGTGAGAGCTAAGCTGTCTACGGACTCGCCGCGCCCTCCCACAATCCTGTCTGTCTTTCTGTCTGTCTGTCTGTCTTTCTGTCTGTCTGTCTGTCTCACTCTGATTTTGGAGATTATTAACAATTAACCGTTGATTTAGGTATGAACTTACTCAGAATGAAGATTTTAGGACCATTCATTGTGCTACTTTTTTAAATTTCGGGCTAATTGTTGAGAAAATGCAAAGCTTTCAGCTCGCATAGGTACCAGCATTTGTAAGTAATGCCCTCTAGCGTCACGTCATAATCATGTGAGCAAGCAATTTCTTGCAGCCCGTGGTGTAGTTTGCTTTATGCTCGGGGAAGTTAACGGAGTTGGAAGTAGTGAAGTTTCGTGTTCAAAATGTATATTGGTGAGTGATTCTAGTTTGTTTAGATTCTTTCTCTTATGAAGACAGTCTTTACATGTACCATTTTCATTGCTCGAGCTATAGTGATGCCTGATTAAAATAGCTAATAGATATTGCTGGTTAGTTTGGTCTGAGATTATATTGAAATAGCTAGGTGTGTTTATTAGTAGCGCTGAGGGTTTGCACCTTTGGTGCTTCATTTGTAACTGCAGTGGTCTCTGACCTTGCGGTTATTGACAACCACGAGCCAATCAATAGATGCCGCAACTGATAACCCAGCTGGACCATTTTATAATTAAGTAGCAGATTAGAATGGTAAAATGAAGTTATCTAAATATGGGACTACCGGTACACACTTCACATTTATTTACAGGTACATTATTTATAATGTGACCAAAGATTGATGATTGCCTCTGGCCTTTATCATTGTAACCACTTTAAAAGAATATTAGCAGTGTGTGTGTGTGTGTGAGGTTGGGTGTGTAGGCATTACATTGTACCAATGTATGTATGTTTGTTAAAAATGGTCCCAATTTCTTATGCGGTAAGTGGTCATAGATAATACAAGCACTGTTAAGTATAAAATGCAAGCTGGTTGTTGCAATGATACTTTACCATACATGTATGAAATACAGTCACATACAGTAGAGCCAATACACACATCATACTCAAACTCTCATTTAACATCCTCTAGAGCTTCAGCTAGAGTCATAATTGAGGTTTTAATGACTTGAATTTCCAATTTGATTTGTTAAATTCTTCCAATTTGACATAACTGAAGCACAAATTCCTCTCTTCTCATTAAAATTAATTTCCTACATTTATTGTTTTTTTTCTTTTCGTATGTACTTCAGTGGATGTTACTTATAATACATGTAATTATATAAAGTAAATAGAAATGTAAAATCCTAGAGTTAATTAGATTCTATGCTGGCCAAATGTAGTCTGGCGGGCCAGACCCTTTACCTTCTTTTTATGGGCGGGGGAAGGGAAAGGGTCTGGAGTCACTAGCATCAACGACTTGTTCGAGCCACCCCGATTTTGGGGTGGCGGTTTTAGCACATTCCTTGGTACATTCATGGGACGTCATTATACGGTTCTTTTTTTTTCTTCAAGCATGGGAGACTCTTACCTGATGAGGTTTGTAATGTAAGATTACAGCTACTTGCGGCGCAATCTGGAGGAGAGAAGCTTTTCTGACGCTGCCATCACTGCAGCCAGGCTAACACCACTCCAGAACAGAGTCTTGAGAGATCTGATCTCTCTGCAACTAGCCTACGGACATATCTAGACTCTGATGGAAGATCAGAGCTATAACCTAAGCAGAACTCCATAGCTAAGCCGGATCGCAACCCGGTATGCTGGTCGAGCTGCAAGTTACAGCTGCTTTCCCGGGAAATATTAAAATGCGCGGGGGAATGTGACGCAATTTTGACACTTTTTAATTAAATTCCTCAGGAACAAGTCATTGATGCTAGTGACTCCAGACCCTTTCCCTTCCCCCGCCCTTAAAAAATAAGGTAAAGGGTCTGGTCTGCAAGATTAGGTCAAATGTGTGTGTGTGTGTGTAATTAAATGCTAGTATTATAATAATCTCCAGTAGCACTACATTAAAGATATAGGCAGAGGAGTTTTGCTGGGAAGAGCTGGTAATGGACTCATCAGGAAGAAGTATTTATTGAATAGAAGGAGGAGGAGTGAAGAGTGATGATAGTGTGATTGAATTGTGAGAAGTGAAGTTTCATTTAATAAATTCAGGTGGGTGTGGTAGGGAATTGTGAGGTAGGGCTAGGGATTGAGCATCACTGTGAGTCAACTCACATCAACAGTTTATTACTGGCAATGCAAGCATAATCCACTCAAATTACATACTTTTATAAATCCGGTTTTTTAGAGCTTAATCACCATAAAATTGTGGTTTAAAATTTTTTGTTATAACTTTTTTATGCATGCACATTTTTTTTTTTCACTTTGAGGCTCAAAATATTGCCCATCTGAAACTCTTCGAAATGAAGTAAAAAATATGAGCATGAAACCACAGAGTTTTTAGATCCTTTTCAAGTTCTTTTCCTCAGAAGTAAAAGTACTTTCACCATCAATATTATTTTAATCAGGATGTTATTGTGATTATAAATCATTGCAATGACTATGTTTTTGGTAATGGTGCATAAACATATTTTTGTTGGCAATGTTTTCACATGCTTACAGTAGGTATACTACCTTTAGGTAAGGTATCATTAAAAATATAAACACAATTTAGTTAGAACAGAAACTGGCTGCTGTTGGAGATTTTTTACATATGATTATTGTACAAACAATGTAATCATTATTACCTGTGGCCAGTCTCTACTGAACGGACAGCAAATACAGCACGGAGACTGAATGATTTGACATGCGTGTGCGTAAGGGAGGGAGCAGGACTAGATAGTCGAGCAACTGCTGACCGCTGTTCAACAGTTTGTCTTAGCCAAGAAATTACTCAGGTACTACGAATAAAGGATTGGGTAAAGGGATTTGCTTCCTGGGATACCACTGGTCATTCGTCTTCTTTCAGAGATGTCACTACAAAAATAGTTAGCTATATTTTTAGTTTTGATTAAAAAATAATTTTAGTTTTAGTTTTTATTCAAGAGCTTATGACTTTTAGTTTTAGTCTTAGTTATTATCATCCTATGTGAAATTTAGTTTTGGTTCGTTTACTAAAATGTTTTAGGTGTAACTAAAATTAATTTAACCAAAACAACATGTTATGTAGAGTGCTCCGTAAGATTCTGTCAAACTTCTTGACAAGGTATAATTAGCTAATGGGTATGATTGATTAGTATTTATCATGCTTTCATCAATTTTACATCATTTATTTACTAATAATGTCAATTTTTTTATTAAGTACAGTTAAACAAACTAAACTCCACCCAATATTGTAGGTGTGGCAAATGTGACTGCTTGATTGGCCACTTTAAAATTGCTTTCTACACCCATGTATTGTTACATAATATACTTTAGCTTAGTTCATGCAAAAAAGTAAATAGTAGTTGACTATATGCAGAATAACACTCTCACCTCAATTTCAGGAATAGTAATAACTTCTGTAGTATCCAATTTAAGCCATTCTGACTACCTCAATTACCAGTAACTGGTGAACAAGCTCGCAGCTCTACCCAAAAAAAAACATAAGAGTTATTTTTGTAAATTTAGCTAACAATAATATGGAACTACGTAGCTACTTACCTCAGCTTCTCCCAAGTAATGGTGGCTCCCTTGGTTTTAATTATTAGCCGCTCTGGCTACCAGTGGCACTTGACAACCGACGAACGGCATTTAGCTATCTCGCGTAGCCTGACCTTTTAACAATTCTACGCGGGAAAGGGTCTGGTAGACTGACATTGAGCGGTTTGTTCAGTTCCCCATCACTAATTGGGAGACCGCAAACAATAGGTAACGTAATATCCTGTGACGTAAGACTGCTCAAACTTTTGCGCTTGTAGTTTCTGTGCACAACTCTCCAACAGCCGTGTCAAAACTCTTCCTTTAGATGATGCCATTAGGCTAAGCAGTGACTTGGACTAGCCTTTTTATTAAAGCTGAATAATGCTAGCCAAGAATCAATATCAGTGCCATTAAATTTTAACGGGCAGCATTTCTCAGCATAGTTTTGCATAAGCAATACTTCTTCACGGCTATACAGAACGAACTCTGCCTATTGATCTCAACAATTCATGCGCCTGAAAATATTTAATGATTTACACATACACTGATTGAACCACAGTAACCACTTGCTGACTAAGCAATTCCTGGAATCCTTGGATGGGATGCACATACATATTGGGTGAAACTCTAATCTTTCCTGGCCCATGCGCGTAGGCAAGTCGTCAACCCCCCCCCCCCCCCCCCCCCCAAAATTAAGAGTGCGTATTAGCCACACCTCTCTCCCAAACCTAACCTTCGCAGTGAGCTCCATTTTGCTTTCTAGGAATCAAGCCTTACAGAGCGTGGGTCTTGAGCTGTTATAGCTAGCTGCGACCGAGCGTCCGACGTCGCTGGACGGGTATTGTTGCTCAGACTTCCCATTTCAATACTCTATTCAGAGCTGGGGTGACTGAGCATAGGCATGTCAGCATGTGTTGGAAGAAGCTGCTGATGGATACTGGCTTAACTGTGCCACAAGTAGTAGTAAGTTATGAAGATGTGGCTTAGTATAGAATGGCTATATTATTGATTTGGTTTAGAATTGTGTGAAGGAGAAATAGTAGAAGATAAAGCATACCAGAAACACTGAATCCAGTGAAATATTTATTGTTGCAAAGCTTTTCACCTTAAATATTTCATTTTGAATTACAGTGCTATTATAGAACAAATAAGCATCACAAGCATTTCAAAGAAATTACACATGATCTGCTTTATTTTGCATTTGATCAGTAGCTGGAAAATATTGTGCAAATGCATTAAAGACATCCTAATTCATTACATTTTATGTTGTTGTTCTCAAAGGTATAGCCACTGGCAGGCACATTCTCAATTTTGAGAAAACCTAGAAATATGGCATGCAGTAAATTATTTTTTAATAAATATTCTACAAAATCTACCAATTCATGTAATGTATACTTTCTACAAAGAGAATTTGAAAATCAACGTTATTCTCAATCAACCAACATGAATTAAACAAAATGATCTTTCATAAAGAAAATAACCTGAGCCTCAAAACTCTCTACATTCCCCCATGAATAATCTTTGTAAAGAGGTTTTACTTTATGCATTGCTCATGCCACTTACGCATGATCGGTCATTTCTAAATATTATTATTGTTTTGTTAATTTACCTTAAAATCTTACACAAATAACTGGATCTAATACACTTGTAAGGCTACATCATCACATGCTTGATGTTGTATGTATGCATGTATGTATGCTATCTCAGTTCTTGAAATTAAAATAATTAGTACCATTGTATAGTACAAGACGTTGGCAAACCAGATTGTCAAAAAGCAATAATAATAATTTGAACATCCTTGACTAATAACCATAGGTAGCTAAGTTTATAATCTCCAACCATTATTATGCCATGTTGGTCCCATTGGCTCTTCCCTATGCTTCTAAGCTTGAGCAACAGACAAAATATGATGAGAAAGTTTATGATTCCAGCACAGACTCATCTGATTGTGATGACTCCGATCCAAATAGTGATGAGATTTCTGTGTATGACACTGGAGAAAATGATATTTCTGACTCTGAAAGCTATTTCACTACAACTGATGAAGAGGAATCAAGTGAGTTTGGTGACCTGCTCATTGCATCTCCACCTGAAGTGCTGGAGAGATCCACGCTGATTGAGAAGTGTCCAGGTATCCCTGATTTAATGAAACACAGAGGCTAACCTCAAGTGTGTGACAAGTTTGCTTTGGCGTGCACGGTGAAACCTCCCAATAATGTGGTGTGGGTAATAACAGGAGGCCAATGCTTAATGAGGAAATACAATATTAAGTGATAGTGTCAGCCTGTGTGTGTGTGTGTGTGTGTAGGTACAATGTGAACTGAGGCTAAATTCCAAGTCAAATAATGTATAATCTCCTGGTCATGCCAGGGGGTGGGAGAAGGGGGAGTGGTCTGTGGTTTAACATTGGCAAGGCCTTTCTTTAGTGATCCCTATGATATGCGTTTTCGGTTGCTGAGGTGAGAGGCAATGTTGAAGATATTTTGATTGTTCTGCAAGCCCCTAGTGTTGACATATTGCGTTTGGAGTTGGAGGAGATAAATTCAGGTTAGTTCACACCATAAAGTTCCGTGTTCACAGTTCAGCACATCATGAGGCTGGACTTGAACACTAGTTGAGTTATATGGTAGTATTGCTAGAAGCCACACCCCACTGTGCTCCTGTCTGAAACATCAGTGTGTAACCGCAGTCTACTGCTAGACAACATGTGTATGTACGTCATATCCAAAGCAAAGGATGTTGAATTATGCACTGTAATCTAGTTCACCAATTTGCAGCAGAAAGACATCATTCTTTAGTAAGATTTAAAAGTGTGGGAATCTAAAATAAATGTCTGACGTCTTTAATGATGCAATATAATGTGGGGGGGGGGGGGGGGGGGGGGGGGGGGGGGGGGGGGGTGGTGGGGGGGGGGGGGGGGAGTAGAGAGTTTTATTAAGCTGGAATTCTAAATGGTTGATTGTGTATAAACGTCATGTATCCCAGACAGAGTGACAGTTTGCTTTGGGTGTCACTATTATATAAACTGCAGTCTAAATCCTACTCCAAAACAACAATGTCACAATCCTTTCACCATACCTTGTGCAGTACTAGCTACTCGGGAAGAAAAACCAACTTCCAAACTAAACAATCTATCACTGAGAATGTTCCAACCACTGCTGCTCTCCATTCCTTTCCCAATGATAAACAGTACCACATGTTGTTGTAAACAGCAGATAGAAGCAATTACAATCTTATGACAGAGGCAATTAAGAGACACCAGGGTAATTTTTTTTTCGTCAATATTTTCAAAAGGAATAATTGAATTCATGTGGTCACACAATTTTTTCTAAACACTTTTACACATAAGATTAAAAAAAATCCAATAGCTATACCAGTTTTATTCTATTTGTATACTATTGTATGTTGCTGGAGCTAGCTGCTGGATGTTATTTCACTCTCAATAAATATTACAGCATTCAGAGTAGCCTCCCAAGGACACCATTGATCTCTTTGAACTTATATATATATATAATATATATACCAAAATCTCAATTGAGACTTGTTGGTGAGGGTCTGACTTCGCTTGCCCAAATAGATGTACACGTATTTTTCTTCTATGGACTTGTCTGTCTAACTGAATTACATAGTAATATTCTAGTTTCATGTTATAGAAGAACTAATGGACATGAATAAAAACTTAACAGGTCTTACCACGCCTGCACTATTATATATATTTACATGTATTATTCTTCCATGAACTTGTCTTATGGAATTACATAGTAACACTCTAGTTACATGTTAGAAGAACTGATGAACATGAATAAAAGCATACATATAATTATAACTGCTCTGGATTATGATTAAATTATGCATAATAGTACTAGACCCACTGCACTTTCTAGGCTGATATATCACACCTTGCAGTGCATTCTTCATTTCATCATACTAAAAAATAATAGCTTAAACAATTAAAAAATAAAATGAAAATAAGTCCAGCAATACAGCATCAAGATCACAGTTGTGATTCTCATTTAATAATTCTCGGATCTCAAGTTCTCCAAATACCTTACATACCTTCCCCTCTTACCTAACTTCCTGATACGGATTTCCGTGCGGGAGTGGCCACAGACATTTCTGTGTAGTTTCTGGTGGAGGTGTCAGGCCGGATGCCCCGCCCCCTTGCTGACCTTGAGCCAGCTTGGGGTAAGGTGATGAGGAATTCTCCCAGCATCTGCCTTTCACTAATCATGTCACAAGGGAGATTCCCGAGTGACAGAGACTATAAGGTGTGGGTGGGTGGGAAATGAGAAAAGAAAAATTGGCCCTCTGCTAGCCAGTTCCTTCTCCTGCCTGCCGATTTTGACTGAACTGATGACACGTGGCCTTGCTACCACCAATATCCCCTAATCGCATGCGCACCCCGCCTAAGTGTGCTCTGTGGTCTATGGCCCCTCCCCTGCTGCAGCATAATGGATCCTCATTATTAACTAGGTCTAAACATGTGCCTTTTTTTAACCTTATTTAATAATTCTCGGATCTCAAGTCCCCCAATACCTTACATACCTTCCCCTCTTACCTAACTTGCTGATACGGAATTCCGTGCGGGAGTGGCCAGAGACATTTCTGTGTAGTTTCTGGTGAAGGTGTCAGACCGGATGCCTCGCACCCTTGCTGACCTTAAGCCAGCTTGGGGTAAGGTGATGGGGAATTCCCGCAGCGTCTGCCTCCAACAGGGTGTGAGGGAAGACCTTTCTTTCCTCGCCCCCACCCCAAACCACCTACCACCTCTTGCTCCCTTTCTTCTCCTGCCTACTAACACAACTACGAACAACTTTTTTTTTCCCCGTTAGCCTGCAGTAATTAAATTACACAACACAGTGACATGGAGAACTATACATATTATATACAACTATTGTTATGTCCAGGATACCTTGGTGCCACTGTCTGATGTTAACATAACAACTGTGAATATTGCGCAAGCTGGTTTCTCGGGATCCGCACATATTCCAGATATGCCAGGCTTTGCTACCTGCCTAGTGTCTTAATCAATGCATCCTCCATTCCATTGGCTGCTGCTGTAGTGGCAGCTCCTATTCTCAGGCTGTGACCACAGTATACCTTGGAGTCAATCCCCGCCTTGTCTAGAGCTAGTCGGATTTCGTCCACCAAGCGCTGCCTGGTAAGGAATGTTCCATCACCTAGCAAAAACAGTGGGCCCTTTCTCCTCCCTCTAAACATGTGCCTTTTTTAAACCTTATTGTATTCTGAATATTTCATCATAAAAATTATATGAAAAGGAAATTCAGACTTACACAGTGCTATAAACATTTAAAAAAAATTAAATTCTGTGGTGGTATTGGCGTGGCCTCAACATATTTGCTATCACCTTCATTTTTGGTTGTTTATGCATTCTTTATTTTGTTACGGAGCATATAATTACAAGTGAATAGATGAAACTAACTGCAATAATTAATGAAAAAGTCAGACATAACTGTTGAATTTCTGTGGTATATGTTGTATAGCAAATTCAAAAACTCAATAGCTTAATTAGTGATTAAAAACATTAGTTCATAATACAACTAAATTATAGTTTTAATGTGAGATGTTATTGCATTGCGAACATGATATAAATGTATAAACTGTATCTGATTTACAAGACTGTAGCATGTATTACTTATGCAGTGAAGAATTGTGGGCTACTATAGCTCATGGTGGCTATGAACATAAAACACAAACTATGTCCTTCATAATGACTTATCTGATCCATATGATTCAGAGGAATAATAAGCATAGGATAATGAAGGTATATTAGAAAATGCAATGGTGTATCGTTTAATATAAACCACATTTTAGAATCGATAGCTATTTCTACATTATGGTAGTCAATCATTATTACTATACTCGATCAGGTATTGCTGCTAACAATCTAGCTTTCAATCGAGATGTGTGAATGCGACCATCAACAGAAATTCCTAGTTGTTTTAGTCTATCTTTGTACAAGTGAGCTAGATCAGACAGTTTAAATGTAGGAATACTCTCTTCTTCCTTGCGAGTATCTTCTATGAACATCACCAACTCTGCAAATGCAATGCCACTGAGATGAGCATCATTACCAGTACAGCATTTCTACTGTCTGTAGTAGCCCTTACTCTGTTGTACAGATCTACAAGACATTTGTTGTGATACTTCGCCTCGAGAGCTATCACCTCGAGCAGTATGCCTCCTCATGCCATCCCCATCATTAAGTCTTGCTATATCAATGTTCATTGGTATTTCTCCAAGTTCAGCAAACTCGATGAGATTAGACGTTAATGAAACATAGCCATCAACAGTGGGTGCACTCATGTTATTATTAGCAGGACATTGTAAAGCAGTGCCAGTGTCCACTTGACAAAGTGCGCATTAATCCCAGTTAGTCGGCTTTGTTATCCTCAAATGTTTGGATGGTGGTGTAGCCACCAAAGTATGCCTTTTAGCCATTATACCTGCACATTACAATGCAAATTACTCTTGTATTTCTCTACTAATATTACTCACCTGTAGCTACAATAGCCACTTAGCTGTGCGTACTGTGATCTGGAACACAACCTGTATAAGCCAGCTAACTATATAGAGAGGAAACTTTGTTAGAGGGAGAATGCTAATTGTTGCTCACTACTGCCAATAATGACCTGCACATGTTGGCTTTTCTTGCACATGCTTGCTAGTAGTCTGATGGTCTTGTGACCATTAGGTGACAACACCAAATTGATGAAGGTAGGTGTGATGATAGAGGCTAGAAAATAAGGAGGTGGTGATGTGTGTGACTCTGTCAGCCCATGTTTATCATTGGGTGTGGTCATCATAAGGTCGCATAACAGTTGAACTGCTAATATTCCACCACAAACATGTAATATTCATTTTCACTGGTAAGCGTCACTAACACCATATATGGTAAAATAAATTGACATCTAGAGGTCACCAAAGGTCAAATCAGAGATGGCTCCACTTCTTAAATTATTCTATATGATGTCTAGGAGCCATGTACCAAGTTTCATGCTTTTATCACAAAATGCACAATTGTTACACAAATCCGCTCTACTATACCTGGTTTATACAAATTCATTAAGGTACACAGAAGAAAGATACTTGTAAATAATTATTTATAACAAAAGTAAGACAAAATCAAAGCTATACAGCAACATACAGTAGTATGCTTGTTTTTTGTGTACTAGAATTGAAACTAATGTTATGATCATAACATTAAATGAAAGTAGTATGGGAAAAATATAAAGATTTTGTTAAAAAATTTAATTGCCTCCATCTGCTGTTTATAATAACATCAGTCTTCAGTGTGAATTGGGAGAAAGTTTGAATAGATGTTTATCAAAGCAAAATGATCATTGAAGACAAAAACAGATAATATTATTTTAAACCTCTATTGAAAACAACCATGAGAATTCGAGAATGGCTCAGGCCACGAAGTGGCTGCCAGCTATTCTGGATTATATGAAGAAGGTGAAGTTGATCAACATGTTTGGCCAGTTTTCCTACTCGAACAGCTAATTATTTGTCGCTTGTAGGCGTAAAGCTTACTCCATCCGGGTGAGGGTGCATGGCCCCCACTTCAAGCTGGACTAGATTAGCCGATCTTGATGGTCTGGTAAGGGATAGGACCATAACTGTTTTAAGTGTGAGCTCTTTCAAACTTAAGCCATTGTTAGAGCCCATGCTTGTAATATGATCCAGCACTGTCTGCACATTCCATGTACTAGTGTATTTAGGTAAGGGTGGTCTAGTATTAAATAATTAGCCTAGTGATTAGTGGGTGTTGTCCTACCTTGTACCCTTCCACCTTCTCATGCACCGATGAGATGGCTGACCGATAGGCATTGAGTGAGTTATACTTATATCATTCAGTAAATAGCTCTGCCAGGAAATTGGCAACATCGGTTATAGGGCCTGAAAATGATAATTTCAAGTGTATTCCTCTATCTCTTGCCATTTAGGAGCCAGATGTCGTAAATTGATTAATAAATATTGTCTGAATTCAAGGACTGACCTAAAAAATGGATGATTGCAAAATAATTATAATAATGTGAAAAACTAACAACAGATAATTATTTATTTTTATAATCAAAAGGAGAGAACACTACTGAAATCTAGTTTCTTAGCATTATAACTGATTAATATATCTCTGTGTGTATGTGTGTGTGTGGTGTATGTGTGTCTGCAGGTAAATGAAGTCTTTTGGCAAGTCTTTAGCTTGCTATTGCTACCACAGGGCAAAACTTGGAATTTTCTGCAGTCACATATTTAGGAATGTTCATATTTTTCACCACCACTCCTGTAGAAAACATGGTTAAATTCCATGCATTATAGGACATTTAGCTCTATCCTCTACCAAAAAAGTGGAGAAACATGAAATTTCCTTAAATACGTGACTAGGAAATTCAAGTTTTTGCCCTGTGTACAATTTACAATAAATGTAAATTAATGTACATAATTTGGTGGATACATACTCTTCTGCAGATAGTCCTCTCTCTGTAATAATTTTGAGCCCATTTAGTAATCTTATAAATTGATGCATCTGTGAGACCCAGCCCCTGATATACTTGTACATTTAATTGTGGTAGAGAAATTCAGAAATGATGTTACACAAAATGATTACCTCCTAAGTTACATACACACATTGAAACATTCTAATCTGGACCTTTTTTTGACATGCGACTTTCATGTGTGGACTGGTTTTCTTTTTTCCCTTGTGTGTGGCTGGTCATATAATTCTGATATACACTGTGTGCCAAGTGCTTTATCATGGTAATTGATAATCTCTTCATGGTTGTTATAACTACTAATGATTACACCTTTCACAGAGCAAAAACTTGTATCTAATACAGTCAGATATTCAGAAAATTACATATTTTTACCACCTCTCCTGTAGAATAGGGCTAAATTCCCTGCATTATAGGACGTTTAGCCCTATCGTCTACCAAATAATGTGGAGATTTCCTAAATATGTGACTACAGGAATTCAAAATTTTGGCCTGGAAAAAAGAAAACCAGTCCACACATGAAAGTCGCATGTCAAAAAAAGGTCCAGATTAGAATGTTTCAATTTTGGCCTGTGTTTGTTACACTAATAGCTAATAACAATGATAATCCAAGTGGAGCTTAGGAGATATACTTAATCAGATATATAGCAGGACTAAAGCTGGTAGCAGTCACTTATTCCTGCGGGTTACAGTGTTACTCGTAGCTGGCCTTCACTTACCCCATCACTGCCTGAAAAGTATCCATTGGCAACCAAAACAAAATCGTAAATTAGTGTATAATGTGTTGATAACCAGTTAGTTAACCTCTACAGCCTTGTAAATTTTTGTTAACTCTGATTACCAAGACAGTTTATGGATTTTGTTATGGTTGTAAATGGACTCTTTTTACCCTGTGCATAGTATCAATTTCTGTGTATTTTTTTTATATAGTTGTGTGATACGGTAATAATAACTTAAACCTTAAAATACACACAACATGCAAGATTATTATCAGTTTCTTTCAATTTGTATTCCAAACTCTTCTTTAGGCATTGGTCAGAGACAGCATTACTCTCTGTTTTGGTATCATATGAGCCTGCTGTATTACTACTCAAAACAGCATAATCAACCTATAGGATTAATATAGTGAAATATGAAGACATTTTTCTTCTCTGTGGCCTTGGGACATCTAATGGATGTGTATTCATACTCTTCAATAGCCTTTTCAATAAAATTCATATTAAACTGAATAAAATAAAAAAAATTATCTTTACTCCATTCTTTTGTAGTGCCTGATGATCTAGTTGTCCATATACTTCTTCTTCCAAATAGGGTGAAGCAAATTGTGATATATTAGAAGATATATTTAGTTTGATTATATACACTACTACTGGGCTGTAACAGACATTGTACGAGCAACGGTCCAAAATACGACGAGGGTCATGTGACTGTTCATGTGAGTGTTTTTGTAGTGAAATTTTTTATAAACATTTTATAATTTCATTCATTGTTTGTTGAGACAAAGTATGTAGCTAGCAAAAAACTAGAACAAGTAACAGTTGCATAAGACCAAACTGGTGATATTGATGTAAATGAAGGTCCAAACTAAAAATATATTACATAATTATATATTTCTGCACTTAGTAGTTTAATAAACCTTTAACACGACAAACTCCAATTGCTATTTAATTTATTTTACAATTATTGACTCATTATTCATAGCATTAAGGAATGTGGTTCAATTAAATTCATATGTTCTTTTTTTTTCCAATGGCAGTCACTCAGACTCACGCATCATTTTTTCAGAATCACCATTTGTCTCGGGGGCAAGGTTCCAGCCCTTCCCTATGAGTAGTCTGTCTTAGCCAGACCCTTTACCTAACCGCCAACTTCCAGGTTTTGAAGGTTTAAAATTAATAGAGCAGAAGAGCATGCAAGCAGGAACATACAGGTGGCACTCTGAATGAAGCCTTCCTTTTCATTAATATACTAGTACTTATTTGTGAGTTATAGCTAACTGTTTATTGAAACAATTGCAACAGTCAACATATCTGTTGAGATATTGCTAGGCATAGAACTACTGATAAAGAAGAGCACAACAGAGCATTTTTTCGTTTATACTGGTGGGTAGATGTCTTGAATTTTAATACCACATTTCACACGTGACACCTGAAACTAAAAAACTAAAGTTCCAGTTTTCCTATATAACATTGCATAAATATGGTTAGCTTTTCGTTAATATGAATGAAATCACTATTATAGCTAAAATTTCCAAAAAATATTTTTTAATACTTAGCTCAAAAGTAATCATAACTATTTGTATTAATTACAATTAAGTGGTTAAATTGCATTGACAGAAAGAGGGTCATCCTTTTGAGCTTTTTATGTGAATCCATACATCTACCTGCAATATCAAGTATATTTTTGTGTTCAGCTCAAATCCTCACTGAAAGAAGTGATATTAAATGATGTTACATTTCAATAATGAAAATAAAGCTACTTCGCAATGATGAAAATAAATTTGGGACCATAAATTAGACATTGTTATATAATCAAAATTAATGATATGGGACATTCAGGTGAGAATTTCCCGAACCTTAAGGTAACTTAATTAGTTTAAAACTGTCCAGTCTAACTGATATACTAGCCATCAATGTCTGTATTTGAATCAATAATTTGTGCAAAACTTGTTTGTCACTAAGGAATAAGCTAATTCTAACAATTAATCAAATTAATAGTCAAGCTATGTCGTAAATAAAGTCAGATACATGGAAAAAATGAGGCAATTTCATTAATATCAAATTCTAAATTGGGATTCACTGTAATAACAATAACATAATGAATATATTATTGTCTGCAACACTTATAAAATTACTTCAGTTGGCAAGGTGTGGCCAATCTAGCAAGCTCTCGATATTGAGATTGTGTGTGTGTGTGTGTGTGTGTGTGTGTGTGTGTGGCAGTAGTTTACATTATGAGGAATGCTGAAATGGCTAAAAGCACATTCGCTGATATAAGACCATAGTGTTTCTAACATATTTAAGCTTTATATAAAAGGGTTTGTTCCTAGTGGGAGAAGGAAGGGGTGGGGTAGGGGGAGGGGAGGGGGTGGGATCATGGCTACCAACCTGGCATACATTAATTATAATGATGATGTTCATATTACCATTTCCATGAAGCTTATATCACTGTGAATATGTCTCATAACTAATGCATAATGACTGGTATATTTGTCCTAACTGAAGTAATAGTGTGTGTATTCTAGTTAGTAATGCAAAAGCGTTTCCATATTATATATGTGTTCAGCAATTATAATGATAGTAATTTTATTGCTTTAGGCCCCAAACTTTGAGATGGAAATGACTTGAGCAAGAATCACGGGCTGCTGAACTTCATCATTTTTGTAAGTTTTACGATTATTTTAGATGTGTTGATGATAATTTCCAGACACTTCATTTTGTGATGACTGTTGGGCTTGGAAGCTAACAAAAGAAACTAAGAATATTCTATTGCTATAATATTTCTGCAACTATCCCAATAATTACACCTTACTATTGTAAAAGCTTGAAATTATATTATAATGAAGTTACACATCATAAAAAAGAAAATTTAGGTATGATATATTTTTTATAGCATACTTAACTCTTTTTACTATAATAGTCTAGCTAACTGTTTTTAAATGATCTGGCCAGTTTTAGGAAAGTCTAACCAATTAATTAATCTAGCTGAGTGATAATATTAAATTTAGCCTGCTATTTTTAGGAGTGTTTTCGAATTTGAAATGGCTGACACATGTTTAAAATGGTAGTTTAATTTTGAAATCTGTTATTGTTATTCTAAGCCTATGATGCTCTATGACACATCTTATGCAAGATTAGAGTCTCATTGTACAATTTCAATGTTATTTTATGCTCATCTTTCGCCCTATAAATAATTAATTTGCTTCACATTTTATTCAGTCTCAAGTTCAGCACAATGATTAAATATTGGTCATTTCTAATTTTATACATATGTATGCCAAAGGTTGATTCAGTAAGACACTTCAGTAAGTTAATCATGTTCTTTAATATTATAATTTTAATATAATGTCACAATTTAGACAATTTAATATCCTTACATTTGAATTGCAGAAACATAGAATATTTTTCACAAGTAATTAATGTATAATAAAATCCTGAGTAACTCTCGCAGCGCATCCAATTGAATTTTGAAGTGGCAGCTAAATATTTTGGTAATACGTTAACTCTATTACATGCTATAATGTATTGAGTGTTTCATACTATTACACATATTTGTCTATAAGAATTGGAATGGTTACTATTGTCTGTCGGTAATAGGTTGTCTGGATCCTGAATTATCACATTGCTGCTTTGAAACTACATCAAACTGTTATGCTCCTGATAGTTCATGCTATTGTGATCAAGCTTGTTATACATATAACGATTGTTGCCCAGATTTCTGGCGAATATGTCCACCTCCTCCTCAATATACTGAAGGTACTTTACACAAATACTTATAATGTGTGCAGTAGTATTTTTATAGCAACTAAGAGTACTGCACTGATTCCAAAGTCTAAGTGCCTGTCTAAATCTTCATTTTATTATGCTTCAATCCTATTAACAAGAGTGTCAACTATAATCACTTAATTAAAAAAAAAATTTATACTGTACAGGTCTATTTACATTAGCAAGAGCCTCAGAAAACCTTTCATTAACGACTGAACCTTATTTGGACACTGGCATAGAGGAAAGTGGAATAACTTCAATTGATATAACTTCTAGTGAAACTTTTAAAGGTAATATGAAATGAGAATTAGATCACTATTGATAGCTATCACTTATGAATATAATGCAGTTTCCAGCTACAGTTTGGTGTCATCACCTTACTCAGACTTGATGGAACAATCAACTTTATTAATAAGTACAGCGGATGCTCTATTCAGTAATATTCCAAACATGTCTACAGATAAGAAATCTTTCGTAGATACTTCGCAGGATAGGGCATCAAGTGAGTTGGTTGAATATATTATTATGTTCTCATAAGTTCAATGTACTTTGGACTCGTGTGGTTTGTACTAGATGTTGCACTTTGAGACTTCAGACACAATAGAGTAAAATTTTATATTTGTGTTGAAGGATTATAAATAGAAAAGCCAACCAGAACACAATGCAAAATGACTAGCAAGTATCGATTAAATTGGTTTTCATAAAAATATTACACTTATTATTAACATATTGTATTCCAACAGTAATTATACAACCTTGTTTTTGTGTAGGATTGAGTACTGCTCTGATAGCTGGACTGCTAGTGGGATCTATATCTCTCAGTCTTTTAATAATTATGAGTTTATTTATTTTTATAGTATTTTACAGAAAAGGTAAACTATTTTGTTTTAATAATAATGGTCCTCTGATGCATGCTCCAATTCTACTTTTTTATTAAGATAATTGTGGATTAGATGTGCTTTGTTGTGCTCACTGCCTTATTAACGATAATAGGGGGGTGGGTTAAATAGGTGGCCGAGATCCAACTGTTACATAATGTTATTCTAATCAGCTATTCAAATATGCTTCAAAGTCATGTATGAAAGATAATATTTGTATGCCTGCCTCTGTGCTTCTCTGGTTAATGTGTGTGGGTGGCTGCGAGTCTGTCGGTCTGTTTATCTGTCTGTCTACCTGTTTGCTGTCTGTCTGTCTGTCGGTCTGTCTGTCTGTCTGTCTGTCTGTCTGTCTGTCTGTATGTCTGTCTGTCTGTCTATTTGTCTGTTTGCAGTCTGTCCGTTTGCTGTCTGTCATTCTGTCTGTCCGTCTGTATGCCTGTTTGCTCTCTGTCTGTCATCTTTCTGTCTGTCTGTCTGTCATCTTTCTGTCTGTCTGTCTGCCTGTCTGTCTGTCTGTCTGTCTGTCTGCTTGTAGTCTGTCTGTCGTCTGTCTGTCTGTCTGTTTACAGCCTATCGTCTGCTTATCTGTTTAGACTTTCTTATTATTGTCATTGACATAATGAGCTTTTAATTTTAGTGCTGAAAAATCGCAATCAAAAGAACACTCCTGCAGATACAATTTATGATGAAATCCAAAACAGCAAAACGACGTCTGGTGAGATAAAAACTCAGAAAAACTCCTGCTACACGGTTGGTCCATCGTCTGAAATTGTTCTATCAGACTGTGCAGCTTATTCTACTTCCACACAGATGAAAACAAATGACTATGATATAGTCACAATCGCTTAACTTAATATTGTTATAAACAAACGTTAGAAGCAATAGTTTGTAATTGATCGTTGCATTATATTCATATAAAAATTTTACCTTATTTTAAACACATCAACAAAGGAACATGGACGTGAAGCTCAAGTGGTTATTGTTAAGATGATAATGAGTCTGAAAACATCTCCAACCACACCCCACATAAGTAACTGTTAATCAAATACCATGTGAAAAGAGTGAGATTGCATTCTAATAGAGAGATATGACAAAATATAATTATTGTGAATATAAAATAAATAATATCATTAAATGAAGCACAATAGGTATGGACACTCAGCAACACCTAGCTATTATAGCTGTTACACTAAATGAAGCACTATAGGTATGGACACTCAGCAACACCTAAATGAAGCTATTATAGCTGCTGCTACACTAAATGAAGCACTATAGGTATGGACACTCAGCAACACCTAGCTATTATAGCTGTTACACTAAATGAAGCACTATTAGGTATGGACACTCAGCAACACCTAGCTATTATAGCTGCTACACTAAATGAAGCACTATAGGTATGGACACTCAGCAACACCTAGCTATTATAGCTGTTACACTAAATGAAGCACTATAGGTATGGACACTCAGCAACACCTAGCTATTATAGCTGCTACACTAAATGAAGCACTATAGGTATGGACACTCAGCAACACCTAGCTATTATAGCTGCTACACTAAATGAAGCACTATAGGTATGGACACTCAGCAACACCTAGCTATTATAGCTGCTACACTAAATGAAGCACTATAGGTATGGACACTCAGCAACACCTAGCTATTATAGCTGCTACACTAAATGAAGCACTATAGGTATGGACACTCAGCAACACCTAGCTATTATAGCTGTTACACTAACACTGAAGCACTACACTAGGTATGGACACTCAGCAACACCTAGCTATTATAGCTATTATACACTAAATGAAGCACTATAGGTATACATCCAACACCACCTATTATAGCTGCTAAATGAAGCACTATAGGTATGGACACTCAGCAACACCTAGCTATTATAGCTGTTACACTAAATGAAGCACTATAGGTATGGACACTCAGCAACACCTAGCTATTATAGCTGTTACACTAAATGAAGCACTATAGGTATGGACACTCAGCAACACCTAGCTATTATAGCTGTTACACTAAATGAAGCACTATAGGTATGGACACTCAGCAACACCTAGCTATTATAGCTGCTACACTAAATGAAGCACACTAGGTATGGACACTCAGCAACACCTAGCTATTATAGCTGTTACACTAAATGAAGCACTATAGGTATGGACACTCAGCAACACCTAGCTATTATAGCTGCTACACTAAATGAAGCACTATAGGTATGGACACTCAGCAACACCTAGCTATTATAGCTGTTACAAAGATCATTTCTATACAGAAATAATTTATTTGGCATATACAAACAAATAGCAACAGGGCCTTGGGGTGTTTACAGCTATGTACCTTACTGTAGTGGAGCCTACCCAACCTTATTAGAGCAGCTGCTAAAATATCAGCTGGGGGTGTGTGGAGCCCCAAGAGAGACAGAGAGTTAAACTACTGTAGTGAAGATATCTAGTATGGAATAAACCACTTATTACACACATCTGAGTGATATGGCTAGATATTTCACTCTCAGGATTTATTTTCACTCTGACTATGGCTCATGAAAATAAATTAGTCAGCTCTTGAAATATTTTGCCATATCACACTCTGACTCATTTTTATATATATTATTATATTCATGCAATAAAACCAGTAGATGGAGCTAAATACTGTCAGTCTATATTTTTTCATAAGAAAAACTAAACATACAAGGAAAACTCAACGGTAGTTTCTACAGGGAACTCACATCCAGATAAATCCACATTCGAATTACGTTAATATAACAAATTGGAAGTAAATATATTCTTAAAATTAATAAAACAATGAATCAATTGGTGTCTTATTGAAATAATATATGTTCATTATAGTGACATGTATTACATGAATTATTAATTATACATTTCTTTGAAGCAGTTGTCTATAGTTGATTATTAAACTTGTTTAAATTTACATAGCATAGGAAATTAAGTGTACAGGGAGTATTTGTGTATAAATCATTATTGCTCACAATTTTTTAGTCCAGATAATGAAGCATCCATCATAATGTACTCCCTAGCTATTATTGTTTTTCTTTTAAAACTGTAAATTTCGTTTATTTCAGATCCAGATCCTCCTACTAATATTGTATTGAAACAAATTAGTAATAGGAGAGTAGCTCAGTTCTCTGGAGATACATATCGTGTGTATATAAACTTTACGAATGTCAATACTGGTGGTACTGAAGTGACTGGAACAAATTACACAACTGAGACTTTTAATACTGGATCAACTGTCACTGTTCCTGTGAGAGCTACTACTGGCACATATCTGTGTGTACCAGCTGTGTCTGACACTCTGACTATAAGAGGTATGAATATATTAGTAATTTGTAGTGTGTACTGTCATACAAAATCTTTTGTAAATAGTAGAACTAAAAATCTCTCACATATTATAAAGAAAGGAATTCCATTGGTCTGTTGAGACTGCATCCCCTTGATGGCATAGCTAAATACATCACAGAATTAGATAAATTGATTGCCTGTGGATGTATCCTTTGGTTTGATACTAACTGTTTTCAATTATGTAGCTATTGTTAAAAAACTGGTAAAAGGACAAATTATAAATAGCTATATACTACTACAAAATCAAAGTTCAAATAATATATTACCTATATTTATCATATTGCTGAGTATCAAGCTCATAAAACAGCTTTAGAAAGTATGGATCAGTCCAAGGTGTGTATATGGGCTGGTTATAAATGTTTATGCAAATAAAAGAGCTCTTGAAATGCCTGGAGAATCCCAGAGATGCAAGCAGACCAATTTAAAGTGCCCTAGCTAGACAAGTTAAAATCTATATTCATAAATGGAACAAAACTATTACTAATAATAGGAAATTTTTCTCTTTTCAACAGCTAATATTTTTAATTATAACTTAACCCGACGTTTCGACTTCTTACCGAAGTCTTCTTCAGGGGCCAACTGAGGTCTAACTCTCCGTGGTGATATAATAACACAAAGTAAACAGCAAAATTTCTGGAGGGCACGCTTACTGTATATTATATCCTGGAGGGTGATTGCATGCAGCATGGACAGCCAGCATCCTGAAAGCTCTAAACCTATGTCTCTATTAAACTTGTTGTTGTCAGGTGTCATCTGTATGTGTAGAGCTTCCTTGATCTTCAACTCACGATTCTTACTGGCTCTGTCTACCAGAAATCTTGCTGTTTACTTGTGTTATTATATCACCACGGAGAGATCGGCCTCACTTGACCCCTGAAGAGGACTCCGGCAAGAAGTCGGAACGTCCGGTTAAGTTATAAATAAAAATATTGGCTGTTAAAAAGAGAAAATTTTCTAGTTATTATAATTATTTCAGCCGAGAATGACTGAATCATTGAAAACTATTCAGTCACAGATATTCTAAAGCATCTTCTTATTATGGCCCATAGAACTTCAATTGATTCATAATTCACTTTTCTTTCACTTCAAAAAGTCAAGATCTAGTAAATAATAGAGTAATGAAACAGGGTTATGGTGCACAAAAATTTGTAATTAAAGTTGGGCACATACATAGCACATTGATTCAAATCAGTTGAAACATCACTCATTGAACATTTGGAGTAATTGCCAAGTTTCATTCCAAAGTATGCCATGGTTCCAATTAATGTGAAATTCTTCATAGAGATTAAAAGAATGTGGAAAGAAGGTACAAATCTAGTATTATGGTGTCTCGTAAAAATATTATTAATGTGAAAATATGACTGTAAAAATATAATAACCATTTAACCCACAAGAATAAATGAGTGTATTAATTCTTTCTCTCATGTGGTATGTTTAGGGGCGGCACTAAGTGTTCGGACACGAAGAAGAGACAGTATTTCCAGGTACCTTGGGTTTGTTTTTATAGATTAAGCGTTCTTTGTGAAGACGACATAATATATATTAATACCTGACTGTATAAGAATGATTAGGGAGGTTTAGTTTTGTGAGTAAAGCGTGTATTTTTCAATTTCAGTTAAGATTTTGTCACTCAAGAAGAATATGTATATGCATTTTTTGCTATAGATACATAACTTGGAACAACTTGTTTGTTTGATTTTCATTTTTATATGTTCACAATGAATGCACAAAAATATGTGTTAATAGTTATAAAAGTGTTGCAAATAATATGTTGCCACTTAAATATAGCACTAGTTATTGAATATTATCTTCTTCCTCAGACAAAGTGATATTTTCTTCATCTTCTCCTAACACCCAATCCATCAAACCATCAGGCTTTTAAATAATCTGGAGGTGACTCTTGCAGCATGTAAAACAAACTTTTCTACCTTCAGGAATTTTAATCATGTTGATGACTCTTGCAGCAGGTAAAACAAACTTTTCTACCTTCAGGAATTTTAATCTGGTGGCCAGAACTCAGCAAGTATTGTTGAATCTTTTTGGATCTGGGCAGGTTCCTCAGAGTTTTTGTTGCGTAATGGTATATTACATGCAGGGAAGTGGGTTTGTATACTGGTCTCATTATTCTTAATAAAGAAGTAGTGGGATTTACAAAGTGGCAGGGATGGATCATTGATCGATAGTTCTTGTCAATTTCAACTCCACATGGTACCTGATTATATTTCATGCATGCAAACACTAGCTCACTACATTCATTGACGCAACACTTATTCTCTTTCATCTTTTTTGTCCATCTTAGGAATGAAATCCTTATCCCTCACCACTATTGTAATGTCCTGTCTACATGGATGGCTCACAGGAGCACTGGAAGAAACATCAATTTTTTTTAAACATATTGGACCCACTAAGATCCTTCCATGATGTTGCAGGAGACACATTTGTCTGTACTGGTAAGGGTCGTGTACGCAATTCATAAGCCCGAATGTCTCCTACTGCGACACTTGGTTGAGCTCTGGGTAGCCATTAACTATATTCATGCATGTAGTTACCATAACTGGAAAACATTCCATTTTGTACTGCCGCTAAGACAGCTCTAGGTGCCTGTCTAACACTGCATCAGTCAGTCGCAACCTCGTCGTAACTTAACTTGATGAAATGGTACTTCATTTCCTCCTAATTTCTTGTAAGTTTGAATGTCCTTACTTACACTGCAATAATTATTTATTGCTTTCTTAGCAGCATTATTGTGCAATGGAATCTTCAGTCAGGTTGTACTTTACCCTCAAGTATGGACCAATCTGTCCCGATGATAACATCATACTACTTCAACTCTACAGAGATGGGATTTTTCCATTGCAGGAAACTCACCAGACACAAAATTTTTCACTTATGGATATGGCATATCTAACTCTCCTTATACAGCAAGAGGGGTGACACGGAGCATCATTTCAGAATCCAGTGATGGTATATCTTCACATTTGATTATTCCTAACATGCTTGACTTATTGCCTATAGAAATACAATGTTCTGATATAGACTTTCCTAACAGTGGCCAGAGGTACAGTATAATGAATAAAGGTACACTTATGAAGTTAGTAAGTTTTGATGTTAATTAACTTCTTACCTAAGGAAGGGTGGTATAATGTTACTATTCAACTGAGTACCTCACAATATAAATATACATTTAAAAAAGACTAAAGTGATTCCAAATGTAGGACACATTAATTTTTATGCTTACAAAAGAATAATAAAAATTAAAACAAAGTTTTATTTTTGTCAAAATTAATTATATTGAATGCCAAGATAAGATATTAAAAGTTATTCCATTTTAAATTAGGTAAGGAATTAAATATTAAATTTAGATTCACATACAGTCAAATTATTTTGCTACTGAGATCATATACTTAACCCTTTCGTTCCCAATCCCGCTTAAAAGCGGGTGAAGACCGGTTGACTTCTCCGAATTTTAAAAAATAGTTACTTTATAGCTAGAACCTTCAGATTGCATACACAAGTGCCCAATGCATTGGAGAAGCATGTAAAATAGCTTTCAGCCAGGGCTGCTTCGACAGTACCTCACAGCAGTTGCGTTTATTTCTTCCTCGGCAAAAAAAAAAAACATCGGTTCTCCGTCGAATTTTAAAAAAAGTTACCTTCTTCACAGCAACTTCATTTATGGATCCAGTCATCTCCAGAGCTTTGTAGAAGCAGCGAAAAATTGCTTGAGCCCAGTAGCCTTCCATAACACATTGAAACAACCGCTTCTTTGCCGACCAAGACTTTGCGGTTTGACTTACTGTCTTCTTTTTTTTTTTATAAAATCGCCAGTTCAACTGGGGGCCTCCCCATTACGTACAGTCTTAGGTAATGCTTATTACATCATAGGAAAAAAGTGAGCGTGTCGTGTGATCCAGGTAACTATGCAAAAAAAATTTTTTTTTCAAAGTCAATTTGGAAAAATGGCGTCTACCAGTTACAGTGCTGTGGAAGTTTTAGACTTGCTTGATACTGACTCTAGCGACTCAGCATCAAGCGGAGAAGATGGAGACGACATCTAGGGCTATAGGAGGCCCTGTATCAGGGTTGGGGACCAGACCCCGTCAACTCTGACACTGACAATGGAAGTCAAGAAGATGATCGATGTAAGCTTGTCTTTCTCTTGTCTTTCTCTTGAAAACTAGCTAGCTTCTGTTGTGGAAAGGACTTATTTATAGCTATATTGAGATAGAGAAAGCTGTTTAGCTATAATATATATATATTTCATTGAGTTTTGAGATTTGAAAGTGGGTTGTGGTTTGTTGATCAATTTCAAATTTTCAAAAAAAATTTAATTTTTTTTGCCAGAATGTACTACTAGGACCAGATGTGTATGCAGTCACCGACCGATTGTGAAGAGGGATTGTGAAGAGGACTCAGATGAGGCAACAGGAGCAGAGTCTTCCAGTGATGAAGGAGAAGATGACGGACCTGGCGAAGTACACTCGGAGCCCCACCCCCCCACCCTCCCAAACAAAAATCCTGTATGAAACCCCATACAATACATCATAAAGTTGCAATTATATAGGATCATGAACAATTTGTTGTTTGTATTACAAATATCTTTGTTGTTTGTGTTTTTGTGTATATGAAATTGTTTTGTAGTGGAGCTCGACGTCCGATGGCATATGTTCCTATTGGACACTCATAGATGTCTCCTACATGATCACAATCACCACCAAACACAACAAACAACATATTTTATTGTTGAACTAATAAAATATTGGTATAAAGTACATCAAACAATTTTTATTTCTATTTTTTTTTTTTTATTATGGATGAGAAAAGTGGAATTTTTTTGGGAAATTTTTTTTTTTTTTTTTAAGTAATAGTAGGGGGCCTAAATATTATTCAATTTTCTCAATCAAAAAATGAGGGGAATCCCAAACTCTTGGTCTATTTAGTGATATATGGTTGCTATGGGGTTTTCCCAGCCAGCATCGAGTTAAAAAAATAAAACGGTAATGCACTATTCCGCGGTAGAAGATTAGATTTTTCCGCGCGCGTCCAAACAATTTGGGAACGAAAGGGTTAAATGCGCCATCAAAGAAAGATTTTTTCATGCAAACTAAGACAGAATTCAACCTGTCATAGTCTCTTAGGTCTTCTATTCTTATGAAATTTGATTTTAGAATGTATTGTGTAGTTTGGGACAGTAGAAAACTCGTATAGATTGTGTCTCCAGTGTCACTGCAGTAGATCGTGTCACTGCTGTAGATAATATCATTACTGTGAATGCGTTGGCGGTTGGCTAGCTAGCAGATGATGCTATACAGAGACTCATAATGAGTGGCTAATACCTGAATTACTCAAGCAACTATGGCAGTACATAACCACATCTACTACTGACTACTGCCTTCTAATTTTCTATGCCGCAGGTGGTTAGAATCTATGCAGTCTAACAATGATTAAGACACAAATGAAGAGTAAAACAATCAGTGGTGATTGTGTACACTGCTGTAAGGTACTTGTAATATAAAAAATATGCAATAACTTTCATTATCCAAATGTTGGGGAGGGGGGGTGGGGCTCTTCCCCATACCTATCCAAGTTGGGGGGGAGGGGTGGTGGGGGGAAGGGGGTGGTGGGGGGAGGGGGTGGTGGGGGGCTGTTCCACTGCCTATGTTATAATTACTATGAATTTAGGAGCAGATGTGTTAAAACTAATTTGATTTATATAAATGAAAGGTGGGGATTCAATGCTATGAAACATTTAGCAAGCCATAACATACTTGATTTGCTTTTTTTAATTTCTATAATTTAGTAATGAAAAAACACATGAAAATGTGATTTCCCCAAATTCAAATTCATTTATTAGCTCATTATTAAAATCTTGTTAAAATTATTTCTTAAACTTCATGTCAGCAGATAAATTATGGGGTATTAAAGTGTAAAGTACTGGATATATTATATTGGCACTAGTAAAATTGAAATATTCCTATTTGTCTGTATTATTTCTAGTTACTGTTTCCTAAACATACCTGCATTAAAAAATTCATTTTTGTTGGCCAAATATTCTTGTCAATCATACTATTTGGTCAGCTATTTTCTTGCCACTTACTTACAAGACATGCAAATAAGATATCACGTGGTGGTGACTGTCTAGATCAGCAGACAACTACACAGTCACCATCACTGATAGTTCTTCTCCATCTCCTCCTCCTCAGACATCCATTTCCAGTGGCTCCTCTCTCTCTCTCTGTGGACCTCTCTCACAACATTAACTATACTGTCTCTGTGAGGGCTACCAACTGTGCAAGAGACAGTGCTGAAAATATAACTATTAGCTTACAAGTTTAATATTGTAGTAAGTGACAATTTATGATGTTAGTGGTGTTAAACACAAATACTTTGTAAACATTTCACTGAAATACTTGATTTATAAAATGTTGACTATAGGATTTAGTGAATGTCCAATTTTTAATATAAAAAAAACAGACAGGAGTATAATAATAATAATTAGCTAGTTCAGTTACTGCATTGTCTTATTGGTACTTCTGTGGCGGATCACGCCCAGCTTTCGGTTACAACACTGTCGCTTTGTGTAGCCTAACAAGGGAGACTCGCTCGCCGTTTGTGCTCTAGCATACCACCACTAGTATTAGTAGCTGTTGAAGAAATACATATGAACCCTCACATGAACAAATCAAATAATTGCACCTATATTATAAATCGACATGGTAAGTTCTATATAGTTCCAACCCTAGTGACAATTCAGCAGTAGATCTGCGCGCTGAAAGTTAGATCTGAGCGCTGAAGTCAGACCTGCGCGCTACAATACAGAGTAGCGTGACCACACCCACTTAGTGACATTGGCGTTGATAACATTTTGTCTTGAAGTGGAAAGTGTCGGGTGTAGTGCTCGTGGCTTCGCTGAAAGTCAGAACATCCGATCCAGGATTGGTGGCCATACCTGCTTATTGGCGGTGAGATTAGGCGTGCTTGAATGTAATGTTTATTTTACAAGAGAAAGTGTCTTAAGGGAAGATGATCCTTTTGTTACTTGTATATTCATACATATGGCAGAGGTAAGTGACATCACGATTTTGTTATGGTTGTCAATGACAAAGGACAAAGTAATACGATTGTACTTGTGTTGTGATTTCGTTAGTTAGCTTGATTGGTTTTTTTTTTTATTAACTATGAGCTTAGTAAAGTTTTATAATATTGTAGCAAGTGACCATTCATGATGTTAGTGGTGTATAAACAAATACTTTGTAATTATTATTACAGCAGAAAATACTTGATCTAAAATGTCTACTATAGGATTTAGTAAATGTCCTTGATATTAGAAATACATAAACCTTTGTAGTACAAAGCGTATAAACAATAGACGATCGCTTGGGTGAACGTAGGTGACATAAAAATGAAAGAAAAATGATGTTTTATGGTTTTGTTTTTGTACTTTTGACGTGTTAAAATTTGTTGCAGTTACCTTATAAATGTATCAGCGGTCTAAGTAGGGACAAAATTATTTAGCCAATTAGTAATAATGTCAGCGTGAAATTTATAAATTTTGAAAATAGAAACTATCATAATAAGCTTACTAGTATTTAAAAGCAGCAGTTATTGACAGCGTCTGAGAGTAATCTTGAATCAATATGCTATATCTGTTTCTTTTGTGCTTACTCATAGCGCAATAAATTCATCTGTTTTAAGTTATAATAATGGAGAAAAATATTTGGTACAATTGCTGCTAAACCAATCAGCAAAAGTATTTCTTAGTAGCCTATGAAGTACATATAAGAAAAATATGACCAAGAAAGAGTTCTGAGTGACTCTAAGGTTGTTTGCTCCATATTAATTGTTGTCTGGACATCATTATCAACTGGTTTAAACCTCAAATTTGGTCTATTTTGCTAAGAAATTGCACGTTTTGCTATTTTTCTGATCCCTCATGGCTCTTATTTTGCTTAGTTAATATTGTATTCATTTTTTAAAATATTCTTCTATCTCATCATTATAGTATATATTTTGTTCCTACTTCTCTTTCAATTTTACCTTCCTCTTTATTCTACATCTTTTCCTCATTTTTTCTTTCTACTTTTTTCTTCTTTTTCTTCTTCTTTTATCTTAAATGTCTTCTTTTATAATTTATTATTATTCTATTTTCTTTATAATATCTATTATCCATTCTTTACTTAAATTGTATTTATTTTGGTACTCTTACATTCTTATTGTTTTTCCTTCTCCTTCTGTTTCCTAATCTGTTTTTTTACTTTTCTAACTTTTTTATTCTTCTTCCTTTTATTTTCTTCTGTTTCCTTCTTCTTCATTTTATACATTCTTATTCCTTTTGCTTTCATATTATTTTCTATTTATTTTAATCATTTTATCTTCTACTTCTTCTTTTACGTCATCTTGTTCATATTTTCTCTATATCTAATTATATTATATTATATCTTTTTCTTATTATTTTTCGTACTTTTTCTTATTTATTTTTTTTTTCCTTCTCATTACTTTTATTCCCTCCCTTTCCTCACATTTTTCTCTTCTTTTTTCATTCTGTAATCTTTTATATTTTCCTCTTCTTTTCTTTGTTTTTCTTTCTTATTTACTCTTTTCATCTTCTTTTATTCTTTTTCTTAAATATTCTTTATTACTCATAAAGTGTTGGACCGTTTAAACTTAAATAAAGGTTCACTCCCTTTTTCTTTTACATCTTTTTCTTCTTTTTTCCATTTCTTTTCTACCTCATTATTATTGTCTATTTCCTATATTATAACTTTTTTATTTTTTCAACTTATTTTTCTTTTTATAATCTCATTTTCTTCTTCTAAATATTCTTTCCTTCTTCATTTTTATTTATATATTTCTTCTATTGTTTCCTGTTTTCATCATCTTCTGATTTCCATTTTCTTCTTCTTTTCTTCATATTCATCACATTCCCGTCATTGTTCTTCTTTGCCTCATCCTCCTTCTTTGTTATTTTTGATTTCTTAATTTTTTTCTCTACTTATTTTTATTCCTGTTCGTCACTAATTTTTTTTCTTTTGTTCCTTTTCTTCTGTTTTTCTTTTTTCTTTGTGTGCTCACCTTTTTTCAATTGCTCATCAGGTATCTCTTCAATTTTTTTCCTCCCTTCTTTTTTTCTTCATCTTTTTGTTTTCCTCTTGTTTGTTTTCAAAATCTTATCTTCTCGTTATTCGGTTTTATATCATACTTATTCTCGTTACAGTTCTTCTGGTTCTTTTCCCCATTTTTGTTCTTCTTCTTCAGAGTTTCTTCATGTTTTCGTCTTCATTCTACTTACTCTTTCTGTTTTTTCATCATTTCTAATTTCTTCTTCTTTACCTTCTTTATAATTATCTTTTTTTTTTGTCTTTTTTTTCTCAACTTATTTTTTTTTCTTCCTATTCTCTTTGACTTTTTCTTTCATCTTTATTAACTTTTTTCTCTTCTCATTTTCTTCTTGAATTTTCTTGAGTTTGATTTTATAATTTTTTGTCTTCTCATTCCTCGTAGTCTTTTTTATGGTCTTCTTCATTTTATTATTACCATTCTCTTTATCAGAATCTTATAAGATCTCTTAATTTATTCTTTCAATGATTCAGATTGAATAGCAAATTTTCTTGCTCTATGTTATTTAAATCTTAACCTGATGTTTAAACTTACTGCCGAAGTCCTCTTCATTTCATTCATTTTGTATTTTTTGTCTTTAATTTTATTTTTCTTATTAATTTTTCAACATTTTCTGCTCATTCTTTTCTTTATGTACTTCATGCTTAAGTGTTTTACCATCTTCCTTTTGATCTGCTAGTTCTTCTTACCTTATCTTTTCTTTTTTTCATTTCTTCTTATTATTCTTCTTCTTCTTCCTATTATTCTTGTGTCCTTCTATGTTCTTTAACTTTGTTTGTTTTCCCTATTTCTTATTATTTCATATCGTTATTTATCTTTTCCTCTTTTTATGTTTCATCTTCTTTCTTCTCTTCTCTTCTTTTTTGTTTTCTTCTCCTTCCTATTATGAAATTACTTGTTCTGCGGCCATTTTAAAAAGACATGTCAAATCCTATATCTTCTTAAGTTGCTGCTCATTCATGATTCCCAAGCTTACAAAAATTGTTCAAGCTTTTGTTTAGCATGATACACATTAATGTCTTTCCAATTGAAGAGAAAGGAACAGTTAGTAACTGGTAAAGAGACGCTAGGCTGGAGGAGAGAGAGTATGTCTTTATTGATAGTAGACAAACACTAGCAGCAGCAGAAAAACAAACTTAGCATTTATGGTAAAAACTAAAACTCCTATTAACTACACTGAAGTAGCCAGTAGCTAAAAGATCTTAAGATGACCATGTATTTTCTGTTCCAGGCACACATTCTAACATTAAGTTTACCACTCTCACTTATGGAAGTCAAGTTTTTTCCTGAATGTGAATCGCCTGATAATAGCAAGGTAGGCTCCATAGAGGGACAAGAGAAAGGAGTTCAAATACCTGTTGTACCTAATCAGAGCATGTGCTTCTGGTATGTGTTAATATCAAAACTTATTGGATTGATAATAAGTTTGAACCTATTGCATTCCAGTGCTGATATAATAAAAATATCCATGAGGATATTTTTATTTATACCCATTAAGAAACTTGCAACATTTATATTTGACTATTTCAATCACCTTCTGAAATTCTGAGCTAGCTTTCAACTCTAAGACATGTATTGACAAATCTGAGAGCTGAAAATCATCAAATACATTTCAGGTAGCTTCATTTGCATGAAATAGAGAAAAAATACTTTTTAAATTTGATGTGTAGCTTATATACATATCAACCAATATCATTTTTTATGTTGTTTTATAAGTGAGGATAGTATATCAAGCATGTATACGTTGATCCACTCAACTCCAAATCTTGAAAGCCAGAGCACTCCTAATTAGCATTGACCTACTGCTATACACACTTTGAAAGTTTATTAGAGCAACAAGTTCATTAATTTAGATGCCAGAAAAAAGTTGATTAGGTTCTAGAAGATGAGTTTTCTGTCCATAAAATTACAGTTGATGTTTGTCATGTGAGCTTGGTTACATTGAGTACTGATGAGTTTTCAGCTGCAATATCCTGATAACGACTTTGGATATTGCAAGCTTTGCAAGATGTTGTGCAAACAATGCGTAACTTAGATATTTATATATATATATAATATTATATATATTATATATATTGATAGCAAGTGTTCATTTTCTAATAAGAAATCATGCTGCTCAAGAATTTCGTGAGCGTAAATAACTTCAGGAAATTAAAAAAACAATTATATGAAATACTTTAAATGTCTTTGTCAACAAGTCGATTCACTGAAAAAGTAAGTCATGCTAACACTTGTCACATCAAAATTTTTCCCTTAGCAAAATGCAATATGACTGCATGCTATTAACTGATGCACTGATATTATTCACAAATATTCTATATTATATTATAGTGCATCATAACGCTTGGAGACAAAGCCTAACTTCAACTTTTATAAAAAGAAATAATGTGCTATCATAAATGCAACATAATTAATTGCATGTTGTACAATGAAGAAATTTATCAAGAGTATCAAGTAAAAATATGTTAGCAAATATTGAAATGACACAAACAGTATGTACATTGAAAGATTAATAAACATGTAGTTATAATATATCTGTTTAAATAAGTTAATAATTTACACATGTCTACTTAGCTTAAATAATTAGCATCAAAAGAACATTCTTAATATTCCTAGTATTTTCTAATCCTTACGTCACATTATAATTTAGTGTAATAATCTTGGGCATATTGGTACACATTACAAATATCTTCTCTCTTACGATGGAAGAATTTATACTTAACATAGAAGTCCCCTTAATTAGAAGTCCTTAATTATAAAAGGACTTGTTAGATGTATTCTCTCTTTCACTGGCATTTTTTACATTAAGCAAGCGGTCCTGGGTTCATTACAGGTGGTAATGAAGCATTTTTTTTAAATTTTCTACTAGTTTAAAACAGTCTATGAAAGAACGAGAATATACCTAATGATTTAAAGGAGCCTGAGAAAGAATTTTTGAATATAAAAAGACTTGTATTTGGATTTTATTATTTCATTGAATGTTTTAATCCGCTTATATATTGTGGCTGTACTTTTAATTAAACAGCTGGAAATATTTGAACTAGGCTGTATATTTAGCAAATAGAAATGCATCCAGGTCACAGGTAATTAATCTGATTGCCATTAGAACTTTCCACATTATGTAATATTTGTTGTAGAATTTGGATTGGGATTGTCTCTACCAGGCTCCAATGTTGTGTTTCACACAGTAGTGATTATAGGCATTTTAATAGGAGGTATAAATGTAGTAAGTTGGAACATAGCTACTGTAGTTTTTGTATTGTGACAGAGGAAATCTAAACAGCTCCTTCAAATTTAGTGTCCCAGCCTTGAGGGCACTTAGTGTCCCTAGTGTCCCGTTGTTACGAGCAGTCGCTTTGTTCTAAATTAGTTAGGAGCTCTGCAGTCGTCGTGAACTACAATTTTGTGGGTCCTTCAGACTCTTGGTAGCGGCGCTGTGCTCAGACGGGGGGGGGGGGGGGGGGGGGGGGGGGGGTCACTACAGCCCAGAACCTTAACCCTAAAAATGGTAGTTCCCTCTGAGGAAGTGCCTAACTATTATTTAGAGTTCAATGCTGTGAACAGATGCACACACAACTACTATTAGTTTGAAAAATTATTAAAGTTTTGGTCACACGGTTAGATAACCCCAAATTACTAGAGACTGTTTCTGATTCTACACTTCCAAGGTTTGTTGTTGCATTGTTTTAAATAAGCAAACCATAACTTAATGATTGAATAAGTTAATATCATAAATTACACCAACCGTGATCTAGTTGAATTAAGTGAATTAAGTTTTAAATGGAAGCTGTACTAACAAAAAGTTGTCTTTTCACAAATTTTTTCTCCTTCTACAATATTTGATGAGCCTGCTTTTACTTCTTGTGCTTACTGAGTGTGTGCTAGTAAATATGCATAGGTAATGCTGCAAATTCTCCAAATGTTGATGAATAGCTAATGAACAGTTTTGAACAATAATATTGGTTAATTGGGACATATATACACACTAGTAATCTGCACATATAGTAATAATATCATTAAGTGTCACTATTTTATTTACTGGACAAATAGTATTCAGTTGGCTTAACAAAATGCAGTACTAAATTATTGATCATATTATTTATAACATGAAGTTTAAGCTGAGTCAGCACTCTCTATTAGCATGATCAAAAAATTAGCAAGTGTATTATGACTACAAAAGTAAAATTTAAAGTAACCTAGAAACAACAATATCAGCAGAAAAAAATTTATCTTTTTTTATATAGGAAACACTTTTTCTCTAAAACCTCTTTCTGATATGTGTCTTTAGTGCATGTGAGATACTGTTGACGACATCATTAGTGTACTAGTGCCTTTGATATCAAATTTAATGACAAGGTGAATGCATGCTTCATGAATAATATAAAATATACATTAGTTATTATAATAGTATCTGAAAAAACAATTGTGTGATATTTATAAACGACTGTTTCACACGTAAGCGCATATGTAAGCATACATGCTTGATTTGATCATTTTTATTATTCAACTTCTTCAAAATCTTTGAAAGACAACTTTAATTGACTGCATACAAGTATGTCAGAGTTAAATGTAACTATTGAAAAAAATTCTACTTTACACCTTACCTCATCCTTATCTGGTGATAAGTGCAGACTGCAGTAAAAAAATTTAATGGTATTCATTTTCTTTTTCCATATGTAATAGCACACAACACTGTAGCCTTCTTTCTGAATGGGTGGGGACCAGTCAAACATAACTTTGAGACTTTTCCTGTCCTTACTTGGAATAGATTCCTTTACGTACATTGGCAAGCATCCTGGTGGATCTGATTTTAAAAAGTCACAATCATTGAAATTAAAATACTATATTATACATACTGCATTATGGGTAAAATTTAATTGTGTAAAATTTAAACCTTTTATAGATTGGAAATTTTACCATGCTACTCTTAAAGTTTAGCTATGTGGTATATTTTCTCTACTGTAGCCTTTTATTTTTATAAATTCTGCATGCATATCGTTAAAACAACAAACTTTGCACAAAATTGTTATTCTTTACCTTCATATGCTAATTTAAAAGTTTTGTATTTGTCAAAATTAATTCCACAAGATAATGTAAATAGAATTATTCCTTAAAAGTTTTGTATTTGTCAAAATTAATTCCACAAGATAATGTAAATAGAATTATTCCTTAAAAGTTTTGTATTTGTCAAAATTAATTCCACAAGATAATGTAAATAGAATTATTCCTTCGCTGATGGTAACTATAGGAATCCAGAGGACATTTTATTCTTGCTCTCAGATATAGTGGCTGCTTCAGTTCCAACTGTAGGATATGTAGGAGAATTAGTATATCCATATATACAAATCTCACTACTTTAAAAGTGTCTTCTTGTCCATATGTGAATATTCAGACAAGGGCAGAGTGTTCTGTTTCACATGTGAATGTAATAGAAGAAGGATTTGCTGTGTTGTTGCGACAGAATTTGACTTCACCATTGGGGTAAAGATTGACCACTTCAATCAGAGTTACAAACCAGACGCTGAACAAGTGTAACGAGAATTTGGAGAACACAATGAATGCAATGAATAGTCTACAGTACAAGTTTTTCAGGTAACTGAAAACTATAACTTGTTCTCTGGAGATTGTGGATATAGCTTGATGGCTTCAAAGTGTACTTATGTATTTAAGTTATTCTCATGGACTAAAACTACCACATGCCAAATAGGGAAACAAGTGAATTGGCAAATACTATACGTAATTATAATTATGTTAGATTTGAAGTATTGGCAGTACAACTATACATTTACACAAACAGACTGTATTTTGACACATGGGAATTGACTGGGCACGAATGTTAATAAAGCTATCATTTAATTATATCCTCTTGTAGAAAGGTTTATATTGCTGTTATCTTTGACCAAGATTATTGATTTAGTAATTGTACGACATACGCATATCATTTAGACTAGATTTAAAGATGAACTTTTTGTACTATCCTGGCATATGCTAATGATTTGATACTACTTAATTTTTAAGCATTCTTATGAAGTATTCAAGAATAACATGTTTATAGCAAGATTTTTAGCTGTTGAAGATACTGTTTCAATTGTTTTTCCGTTAGTTGATTATTTTACTGAATTCATGTATGAACAGTCTAAAAGGAGTACATAAAAGTGTATAGGTTATGATACAATTTGATTTCTTCATTTTGCTACTTGTGTTACAAAACGTATTTACCATTTGGAGGTACTATATATTATAACGAAATATAGGACTCAGTGTGATACTAAAACTGCTAAAAACACCCTGTTGGAGTCTCAAAACATTTCCTTTAAAATTTGATTCTAGCATCTTCTAAACCAAAACTGAAAAATAACATAACTAACAATAGTAGTTTGTTTACAAATCACGTTATAATATACTCCAAAACTGCATTTTTTTTGTAAACAGTACTAACTGGTGGCTGCTGTGCTATTCTCGATACTATGTGCTTTGTACTAAATGTTTATGAAAGTATTTCGGAGTGTTCAACAATCAGATAGTTATGAAACAACAGCCTCAATATCAAAATGAGTTGGAATAGGAAACACTATGCTTGTCCCAATTCCTAGTACACTGCAAGTCTGTAATCATAATCAATATTCACTTCAAATTGTATTATTGGGAGACCACATAGACTATAACAATGAACAAGCTTATAGCACTCAAAATATAATAATAAGCAGAATTATATAGAATAATTGATAAGAATTCTCAATAAGTACTGGAAGTGTAACCATATTCTCTTTTTTTTAATGTAGATTACATAAATATTCAAGTGTTGACTCGTTTATATAATAATAGCTAAGTTGACATTCTCACTGGCTATGCACATTTTGTGCCATGTTTTTGCTCATGTCGTATTAAAAAAATTGGACTGCACAATACATAGTCTCTATTTTGCTATTGGTTGATGTTCCTTGTTCTGAAATTAGCACAAAATGACCCTTGGGTGCCAAGGCCGTATCTAGAAAAACATTTCTTGCGGGAGCAAATGTTCAACGTCAGTTGTGTATAGCATAGACAAACATTTATAATTTATTATATACATGTATATATGTGTATAATATTTATTTATATGTACATATTATTAGAATAATAACATTTATCAGCTTCAAAAAGCAGCTCGGCTTATTAAACCCAAAAAGGTATAAATAATTATATTTGATTCTCCATAGAGCCTGATTTTTCATCCAAGCTTATCACCACTATGTAAGACAATACGTTAGGAGAGGTTTGGCGGTTAGAAATTTGATATAATGATCATGCGGTCACTTAATCAGCCCCTTTTTCTCATAGCAACTGCTCTAAAATAATTCAGCGAGCGAGCGAAGCGAGCGAAGCTGACTCTCAGTCGTGTTCAATTGAGATTTCAGATATATACTGGTGGTGCGCTCGAATAGCGCAAATGCATGGCGAGCGAGTAAATATTTGAGTATAGAGGTAAAGATGATTTGTGAAGGAAATCGCTAAATAATAGCAATGATTAGGCATGAAGAGTTAACAACAACAGAATTACCTGGATGAACTTCGAAAGCAGTGGCAAAGAAGCGCAGCTTGACAAAGACTTCACAATTGTTTCAAGGAGAGAGTAGCTATAAACTTTTTGGTTGAAACAAAGTTGCTAAGGCAGTGCAGCAGGATTCTCCGTGCTCGTTAATTGAAAAATACTGGAACTGTGAACGCTTTACCTAACTTACGTAATTAGAAGCGCGGGCGAAATTTTTGACGTCCGCATACATACCTATATAATATATACTAGTGGTGTGCTTGAGCACAAATGGCGAGCGAGCCTAAAGACTATACTATTTTTATAGAATTATTTTGACTTCTAACACTGAAGCTACTGAAAATAAGGTACAGTTTTTAAATTTAGCATACACGGTAAAGGAATTTCAGTGCCATAGTAACAACTCTCTGCAACTGCTTGAATTGAAGGTAGGAAACAACAACAAAACAGTACATACACGTTATTTAAAAGTTTTCTTTGTGACATTGTTTAGCTAAGTAGTGGTTGTAACACACAATGCTTTTACACAACTGGACATGCACCTACACAGACTTACCTTCGCAGTAAGTGGACAATGTATTTTCAAGTAAATACTGTTGCGCACGGCTTATAACCATGACAAAGAGCGCATTGACTTAGCACCGCCACTAACTCGAATAGAAATGAAAGTCCCTTAAGTTTTCAAGTTTTAACTGCCACCCGCAAAAGAATTCAAAACGGTAAACAATTCAATTTCTAGGGTGATACGGGTACTGATCGATAAACCAGAGGATTCTGTTTAGTGCAATTTGGGACGGGGTCGACCACATAACTAACACAAAAACGCGAGGGTCAAAGTACAAAATGACATACGTACGTCCATACATATATCTAAATAAATAAACAAACATCCCCGATTTTCGATTGTGTTACCCTTGTAAGTGTCTCGCTCGCCGATAATATATCTGAAATCTCAATTGAACACGACAGAGAGTCAGCTTCGCTCGCTTCGCTCGCTCGCTGATTAATTGGCTAGCGAGCGTAGCGAGCGAGACACTTACAGGGGTAACACAATCGAAAATCGGGGATGTTTATTTATTTATTTATTTATTTATTTATATATATGTATGGACGTATGTATGTCATTTTGTACTTTGACCCTCGCGTTTTTGTGTTAGTTACGTGTTCGACCCCGTCCCAAATTGCACTAAACAGAATCCTCTGGTTTATCGATCAGTACCCGTATCACACTAGAAATTGAATTGTTTTACCGTCATGAATTCTTTTGCGGGAGCAGTTAAAGCTTGAAAACTTAAGGGACTTCCATTTGTATTCGAGTTAGGGGCGGTGGTAAGTCAATGCACTCTTTGTCATGGTTATAAGCCGTGTGCAACAGTATTTACTTGAAAATACATTGTCCACTAGACTACTGCGAAGGTAAGTCTGTGTAGGTGCATGTCCAGTTGTGTCAAAGCATTGTGTGTTTCAACCACTACTTAGCTAAAGAATATCACAAAGAAAACTTTTAAATAACGTGTATTGTTTTGTTTCTGTTTTTTCCCATTCCAAGCAGTTGCAGAGAGTTGTTACTATGGCACTGAAATCCCTTTACCCTGTATATGAAATTAAAAAACTGGACCTTATTTTCAGTAGCTTCAGTGTTAGAAGTCAAAATCATAATAGTATAGTCTTTAGGCTCGCTCGCCATTTGTGCTCAAGCACATCACTAGTTTGTATATATGTTTGGACGTACGTATGTCATTTTGTACTTTGACCCTCGCGTTTTTGTGTTAGTTAATTGTTCGACCCCGTCCCAAATTGCACTAAACAGAATCCTCTGGTTTATCGATCAGTACCCGTATCACCCTAGAAATTGAATTGTTTACCGTTTTGAATTCTTTTGCGGGTGCAGTTAAAACTTGAAAACTTAAGGGACTTCCATTTCTATTCGAGTTAGTGGCGGTGGTAAGTCAATGCGCTCTTTGTCATGGTTATAAGCCGTGCGCAACAGTATTTACTTGAAAATACATTGTCCACTAGACTACCGCTAAGATAAGTCTGTGTAGGTGCATGTCCAGTTGTGTCAAAATATTGTGTGTTACAACCACTACTTAGCTAATGAATATTACAAAAAAAAGTTTAAATAACGTGTATTGTTTTGTTGTTGTTTTTTCCTTCAATTCAAGCAGTTGCAGGGAGTTTGTAACTATGGCACTGAAATCCCATTACCTTGTAAGCGAAATTTAAAAACTGGACCTTATTTTCAGTAGCTTCAGTGTTAGAAGTCAAAATAGTATGGTCTTTAGGCTCGCTCGCCATTTTGTGCTCAAGCACATCACTAGTATATATGTATGTATACGTACGTCAAAATATTTCGCCCGCGCTTCTAATTACGTACGTTAGGTAAAGCGTTCACTGTTCCAGTATTGTTCAATTAACTAGTGAGGTGAATCCTTGTTTCAACCAAAAAGTTTATAGCTACTCTCTTCTTGAAACAATTGTGAAGTCTTCGTCAAGCTGCGCTTCTTTGCCACTGCTTTCGAAGTTTATTCAGGTAATTCTGTTGGTTTAGTCTGGGATCAGAGACTTTAGATTCTCTGATGATGGAAAGGGTTACACTGTGCACTACAGTTAGATGTAATTTCTGTCCTATTTTTCTGTAAAAAGAGTCTGTTCGCTCGCCATGCATTTGCGCTATTCGAGCGCACCACTAGTACTAAGTGCTATGTATATAAAGTAGCAAAATAAAAACTACGGGGGTACAACCGCACCCCATGCCCCCCACCTCAATAAAGCCCTGGGTACTATATTTTACCAAAAGGTTAAGACTTAAGTTTCATGCCTATAATTTTCATATGTTTTAATTGATTGTCTAACTTGCAAATGCTGGTCTTCTGAGCCCGTCATGATAAACAATTAAACTCTATTCATGCAGTTGCTCTTACAACAAATACTTTGTAATCCAGTAAGAATATCAAGTAATCATATCTTGGCTCTCTTCTATTTGGTTCATGAGACTTCAACCCCAATTCTTGACACATTTCTAGCTGCAAACTGTACCTCACCAGGATACTTTAATACTTAAAACACACTCTGTCATTTTTGACTCTGGTAATCATCAATAGTCATGATGCTTCCATTGCTTGATCCTTGCCAGTTATAGAACATTGAGTGATAACTATTTTTTCAGTTTAGAATTGATTAATTCACAACTACTTATGTTTTCATCTTCCTTGTTGAAATACCTGGTGACTTCTCGAATGCACAATGCGCATCACACTAATAACCACAATTTAATGACTACTATGTTCATAGGGAAAAGCTTGATGCATGTGAGTTTGGCCTGTTTTAAACTTTGTCTGAAAATTCATTATAAGCAGCATGTTATGTCTGACAGTTATAGTTAAGCAAAATAATGTCCAATAAGATGAAATAAACTTTTAGTGTATATCTTGAAAGTAAATACGTGAATGTCTAATAGGTGTTTCAACATTAAAATTGTTGCAGCAATCTAACTCTAGTTTATCATCACAATACTGACAGTAATTTTCACTTGATATGAAAAATACAAATATTATTAACATTACATTACTTTCACTTTCATTCCAAGGAAATACATTAAAGCAATTTTAATTTTCTGAGGGTATTAAAGGACAGTTTCATACCTTTTCATCAGTAGTTTCCTTGTGTTATAGATTGGGAACTTTTATTTACAGATAACGTTATATCATGTCCATTAATACCGTAAGCTAACCGTCAAAGCTATAAATGATAAATATGGTTTGTTGGAGTACTCAATTTTACAGCTTCTGGACTAAGCATAAAGCTGTGCTATGGATACTGTCCTGGCAAATGGTGAACAGCTTAATATATTATTTAATTTTAGATCCTGCTTTTGAATTAACTGTAACGAACAGCATTTCTGCTGGCCTATTATTAACAATAGAAGCTACTATTGCAATTCTCTCTCCTTTAGCAGGATATTTAGCAGACATCAAGTATGGACAGTACAAAGTCTTGAAAGTCAGTACTCAGTTAATGATTGTATTTGAATTCTTCATTTTACTATTTTGGATTTTCATATCGTCAATAGTAAATACTAAAGATTACAAATTTGACATATTAGTCTCCTGCCTATTAATTTTAATGATAGGTTATTTAGTTGGAAGAGTACTATTCATTACAAATATTGTCCAGTTTGGAATAGAGCAACTTAGAGATGATCCAACCTTTAAGTCTGACTTTTACCTTGTGATGGTTCTATTAGCAGACCAATTAACAGAGTTAGTGATTAAAGTTTATAAAAGCCCATTTGATTTCAGATGGAAAGTACAAAATAATATTATGTTGATGAGCAATGGAAGTATTGTTGCATTTGATGTTTGCTTCAGTGTTTCAGTTGCTTTTTCAGTGATCATACTGTTCCTGGTAGAAAAATATAGCTCTAAATTTCAACATCATAATACAAAAGGAAATCCTTACAAGTTAGTATATGGTGTTATGTCCTTTGCCATCAAACACAAAAAACCAATTAGAAGAAGTGCATTCACGTATTGCGATGATGAACGTCCATCTAGATTAGACTTTGGAAAACAAAGATATGGAGGACCATTCACTACAGAGCAAGTAGAAGATGTAAAAGTCATGATAAATATAGTTAAAGTATTAATTGCTGTGTGTCCATATTTTTTACTGGAATTTACTGGAAATACAGTACTGGCTCAATATAGGTTCCACAATAGTTGTACAATTCTAATTTTCTCCACAGAATGATTTTGGAAAATGCTACACTTTCGTCATTTATTGTCACTATTTTCATCCTATTCTTTATTGTAATCATTAGACCATTTATTTGCAATTTCACAGTTAGCATTCTTAAAAGGATTGGTGCTAGTTTAATCATTGGAATTTTTATGCAACTTATTATGATAGTGTGTGGCATTATTTCCAAAGACAAACATTATTCCCTCAGAGATTCATCAGAGATTCATGCATAATAGTCAATATTAGTTCCATAGACAACTTCAATGTAACAATACCAGATTTTTTATTAACTACTTTGTTACAAATTTGCTTGGCATTTAGTCAAATGTTATTCTACATAGCAGTTTGGCAATTCATTTGCTGTCAGAGTCCTCGATACATGAAAGAACTTTTGTTTGGACTCTATTATTTCAGTAGGGCAGTGTTGCGGTTGATCTCTATTATATTGTTACATTTTTCTCTAAGTAAAAAGTTCAGTTTTGGCTGTGCATTCCATTATTTGATTATCTATTTTGTTATTGGAGTAATCACATTGATATTGTTTATGATAACAGCTCACA
>WLWD01000945.1_pt1 | contig 53351 bp, 40 predicted proteins | sample 6712731 | NCBI WGS metagenome assembly WLWD01 (sample SAMN12718690, study PRJNA576275) | sponge metagenome | isolation source: marine sponge | host: Mycale hentscheli | place: New Zealand: South Island, Marlborough, Capsize Point | collected 2014-11-01
GGCAGAATCTAGTCTGTAAGCCAGTTATGGCGGAAAGCCAGCAGCAAGTTCCTACTGAGGATGAGGTGAGCACATAGCTAAGCCCTAGCTGATTTCTAGATCAAGTGTTTGTTTATTAGATCCAGTCTTTTTCACTATCCCACTGTTTGTATAAATAGCTAACTTTTACAAAAGGCCCCCAAAAAAGGTTTGAAAGATGGGAAAACACTGCTACCTACACACATGCCAAGTGCTTAGTCTCGTGAACCAGACCCTTTACCTAACACCCGCACGCGGGAAGGAAAGGGGTCTGGTACAATGCTTAATATGGAGTGGGCGTGGTTTAATAATGAAGCGTGGGTATGTTGGAAATTTAGCGTGAATGCGAGTAGTCTGCTAACTATGGCTGCTGCGCAGTGCTGCAAGTGTTGCTCGAAAGATGTAGACTGCCCCGTGGAGTAAAAGCACAGAAGACAACTCCGCAGTAGTGCTACTCAAGGTGTAATGCAAACACTACAGAGAATTTTTGTTGAATTACGGTGTGATGAAAGCACAGGAGTAAATGATGGATTCATTCAGAGATGCTTTAGATTGTTAGGGAGGTACAAAAAACTGAAGGACGAAGTAATTGGTACTGTAGCTAAGACACTACCTGTAATGGGAGTTAGACACTCAGTAATGCCTTCATGCTCCACCAGCCCTCCAGTAGCAGCTTCAGGGGACAGCCAGCACAGCCAGGCTATATCACCTTCAGTTTCAGTAAGTATTATGAATGTACTGTATACAAAAATCATATGTATTTTTTTTGCAGGCAACAATTCACTATAAATCTGTGGCCAAATCGTTTAAAATTACACCAAGCAGAAGGAAGATTTGCAAGCCTCTTATAAGGAGAAATTTCCAATCTTTCTCCATTAAATGCTTCGAAAATATAGTCACAAGGAAGGCAATAATAAAAAAGATTTGCGGTATGCTAAGACAAGAAGTTTCAGCTATTTGTTCTGACAACTATTCTACAGTAATGAGAGATAAGAATTCGGAAGCATTGATTGAATTTGACTTTGCTAAAATAATCGAGGAGATGGAGTTGAAGACACCAACACTATTATACTTTCTGCAAAACTGTCTGAAAGCAAACACACCGAGAGGTAATGAAAAAGCAGTTTTAGCAATCATTGCCAGCATGATTTTCAAGCATAGAAGGTCATCCTGTTCACTCCTTCAACGAATTATTTCATTGATCCTCTATGCTGGGCATACAGCAAAACAGGTAAATTGCTAAGCAAATCTATTTAATTAATCCTAATGCACTACAATAGAAGCACAAAAGTACTGGTAATATTCTGGTTATTAACCACACTAGAACATTTTAATGAGAATAAACAATACTCGCATAATAAACAATACTCATAATCCTCAAATTAACTATATTCATATATAGGTGTATCAATACTTGCATAACAAACAATACTCATTATCCTCAAATTAACTATATATATAGGTGTAGCAGAGGTTGCAAAAGATGGGTGTCTGCATGTCATATGTCTCAACCATCCACTTAGTGGACAGTTTAGGAGCCAGCTTTGATTCTGCATTGGTAGAATGGAAGGAAGAAGCGGAAACCAAGATGGAATTATAGTCCATGTAATTTTTTTGCTAGACCAAGTATGTCTTCCTTGCATTTTTTTATACAATATTCAGCAAACTACTGGAAACATTATTAATATCACATATTGACACTGACGAGCCATCAATTTCTTCAGAAGTCCAAGATACTACTCCAGAAGCTCCTTCTCCATCAACAATCTCGTGTAACTCATCAGTTAGAGATGCAGTTTTCATCCTACTCAGAAAGTTCCTCTGAAGATATACCAAGTGGTCCTCCACTGAAGATGATCCTGGATGTCGATCTTTAGAGTTGAGCCTAGAAGATGTTTCTGTCACTGCGGGGTTTAAAGTGGTGTTTGACAACATTGACATGAACGTCAAACCAAGATATATGTGTGGTGACTTTCAAACTCGCTCGTTGCATTATGTCAATGCTTATGCTGTAAAGGATAGAATCAATTTCAGCCAATTTTCTGATGATGTTCCTTCAAACCTTTGTATGCTTGATGTAATTCCAAGTGAAGAGGATTACTTGAGCTTGAAAAATGATTTTATAGTACTGATTGCATGTATTATGGTCGAGTACATGGCATGAAATATTGATATATGGCTATAACGTTATTGTAAGTTCTACAAAAAATGAGTACTCTCCATATTTGTCACTTCAGTTTTTAGTGTAGATACAATATTTTTTAAATAAACTTCAGCTCCTTCTTTGGGTTTTTCCAGTACTGAATATAATGTTATCTCTGTTAGGTGATACCGAAATTATTTCAGGAGATTGCATACATAAACTTTTTATGATGAACTAGCGACTGGCTGTAGTGGCTGCAGCAGTTAAAGCCATTACTCACACAGATTCACTCACAATACTGCGAACTTCACCTAAATGTAGAAATTCGGTTCTGAACTTTTCTCCCCTACACACACAATATTTTATAGGCACAAACACAAGAATGAAGAGTAAACTTTATAAGTCAAACCTTTTTAGAAAACTAATTTGAATAGCTAATATTATATAATGCGGATGCAATAATTATTTATAATAATAACTAACCACTTCTTGACACAATGAGCTTCATCGATCACAAATCCCACTAAGTTGTTTCGAAATACATCCGAGGAAAGCACATTTCTCCATTCAGTTGAGACAAAAAGAGCTTCTGGAGATATAAAAATAATCTGATAGTTACCCTTTTTATGTCATTTTTCATGGAAATGGGGGTTTATTCTCTGTCAGATATCATCACAGCTGATAATCCTAAGGCATTTGCTGATGAAACCTGGTCCTTCATCAAAGCTGGCAGTGGTGATACACAACTAAGATAATAGATTTTCCTGGTACTGCTTTTAGCAAATCAAAAACTCGAGGAAGTAATAAGAAGCACAATGATTTGCCATAACCAGTTGGCAAACTTATAAAAACATCATTTCCAATCACAAAGTGCTTAAATGCATTAGCTTGCTCTTGCTTTAAAACATAACCAACAGAAGTAGCCGCTTGTTCTACAAAAATGCTGTAGTCAGTCTCACCACTAGACATAGTCGCAGCAAAATGCGCTCAGGTACTGAATCGGCACCGTTCTGTCCACAAATTCGAGTCTACACTAAATCTGAATGTGCGCGCGTTACTTTCGACAAGTATAACTAGTGATGTGCTTGAGCACAAATGGCGAGCGAGCCTAAAGACTATGCTATTATGATTTTGACTTCTAACACTGAAGCTACTGAAAATAAGGTCCAGTTTTTAAATTTTGCATACACGGTAAAGGGATTTCAGTGCCATAGTAACAACTCTCTGCAACTGCTTAAATTGAAGGAAAAACACAACAACAAAACAATACACGTTATTTAAAAGTTTTCTTTGTGATATTCTTTAGCTAAGTAGTGGTTGTAACACACAATGCTTTGACACAACTGGACATGCACCTACACAGCAGCTTACCTTCGCGGTAGTCTAGTGGTGGACAATGTATTTTCAAGTAAATACTGTTGCGCACGGCTATAACCATGACAAAGAGCGCATTGACTTACCACCGCCACTAACTCGAATAGAAATGGAAGTCCCTTAAGTTTTCAAGTTTTAACTGCACCCGCAAAAGAATTCAAAAAGGTAAACAATTCAATTTCTAGGGTGATACGGGTACTGATCGATAAATAGAGGATTCTGTTTAGTGAAGTTTGGGACGGGGTCGACAACCGAACTAACACAAAAACGCGAGGGTCAAAGTACAAAAATGCCTTACGTACGTCCACACATAATTATACAAATAAACTAGAAAATGCTCGTGTAGCATTGGTTGGGCGAGCGAAGTTCTGGGGAAATGTTGACACTTTCAATTGCATTGGGGTCCTTTGATTTGAATTTGCATTGGTTTTCTTCCTGCAGGTTGCCAAATCTGAATTCACATCTCATTATTAGTAGTAGAATATGTAATGACATGTAAAGGGGGAAATGATGATTGGTAAAGGGTAAAGAATGGTACTCCTCATGATAAAGTAAAAATGATAACAAAATAATGTGTAAAGTACAGAAAAGGGGAAAAGGGGGGAAATGTGAAAAGGGGAAACATGTAAAGGGGGAACCGTGTAAAGGGGAAGCATGTAAAGGGGGGAAACGTGTAAAGGGGGAAATGGGGATGGTGGATACTCTGAAGTGTCCACATGCTAAGCATGCTCGTGTAGCATTGGTTGGGCGAGCCAGCGAAGTTCTGGAATGCACGCGCGCGTTTAAACGACCACGTATTCAGTTTAAACGACCACGTATGCGCGCGCGCGTTTAAACGACGACGTATTCAGGATTTCCATAGACTACATCTTAGAGTTGCTAGCTCGCTTCGCTCGCTCGCCAATAAACAAACATCCCCGATTTTCAATTGTGTTACCCCTGTAAGTGGCGAGCGAGCGTAGCGAGCGAGACACTTACAGGGGTAAAAATGAAAAAATCGGGGATGTTTGTTTATTGGCGAGCGAGCGTAGCGAGCGAGACAGTATTACGGGTGGATAATGCAAAATCGGGTATATGTTATATGTATGTATGTATGGATGGTACGTATGCTCTTTAAACGCGCGCGGGGAACGTTTTTCTCCTAAAAACACGGCTATTTAGGCTTCACTCCAGTTTCTTCTGAAACTACAGCATTAAGCAAACCTTACTTTATACTTAAGCTCCAAAGTATGAGAAAATTCCTGCTAAAACGCTTGTTTTCAAGACACAAAAAGTTGATTCGACAGGTTACTATGGCATTGAAGACCCTTTTCCAGACTAAATTTCAAAACTTCGCCATTTTATGGGGGGATACGAGAGTGCCGGTTGTTCGTTGTCAAGAGCCGTTGGTAGTCAGAATGCCGTAGTATTAATGCTATGGAAGCTACTACTTCTCGAGGGAAGCTGAGATGAGTACGCAATTCCATATTTGTTAGCTAAATATGCAAAATTAACTCTGGCCTTTCTTTTTTGTAGCTAAGAGCTAGTCAACAGTGACTGGTAAATTCAAATAGTCAGATTGGCTCAAATTTGGTACTACAAAAGTTACCGCACTGCTCAAGAAAATGAGGTAAGAAAGTAAGTTTGTATTTGTGTGCTAAAATTGATTGTCTTTTGTTTTTGTAGGTGAGAGCTTGTTGTCAAGAATTCAAGGTAATATAAAATAACTTCAATTTGATACTACAGAAGTTATCAATACTCAAGAATGATGTAAGTAGTAATTCCATATGGCTAAAATTACAAATAATAACACTGGTTTATTTTTATCGTAGCTGAGAGCTTGTTCAAGAGTTACTGGTGATTGAGATTATCAGAATGGTTATGTTTGATACTACAAAAGTTACCATTAATCAGGTAAAAGAGTGATTTTGTATTTGTTTAATGCTGAAATCTAATGTCATAACTGCTATTATAATGTTTGCATGAAGTAAGCAAAAAATAGTAACATTTTATGTTACCTAACTATCAGGCTCGCTTGCCATTTGTGCTCAAGCACACCACTAGTTTATATATATGTATGGACGTATGTATGTCATTTTGTACTTTGACCCTCGCGTTTTTGTGTTAGTTATGTGGTCGACCCCGTCCCAAATTGCACTGAACAGAATCCTCTGGTTTATCGATCAGTACCCGTATCACCCTAGAAATCGAATTGTTTACCGTTTTGAATTCTTTTGCGGGTGCAGTTAAAACTTGAAAACTTAAGGGACTTCCATTTCTATTCGAGTTAGTGGCGGTGGTAAGTCAATGCGCTCTTTGTCATGGTTATAAGCCGTGAGCAACAGTATTTACTTGAAAATACATTGTCCACTAGACTACTGCGAAGGTAAGTCTGTGTAGGTGCATGTCCAGTTGTGTCAAAGCATTGTGTGTTACAACCACTACTTAGCTAAAGAATATCACAAAGAAAACTTTTAAATAACGTGTATTGTATTGTTGTTGTTTTTTTCCTTTAATTCAAGCAGTTGCAGAGAGTTGTTACTATGGCACTGAAATCCCTTTACGGTGTATGCGAAATTAAAAAACTGGACCTTATTTTCAGTAACTTCAGTGTTAGAAGTCAAAATCATTCATATAAAAATAATATAGTCTTTAGGCTCGCTCGCCATTTGTGCTCAAGCACATCACTAGTATATCTAAATAAACCAACATCCCCGATTTTCAATTGTGTTACCCCTGTAAGTGTCTCGCTCGCTACGGTCGCTCGCCAATTAAATTCCGCTTGATGACGCCAAGCATTTTCTAAATTCCACCCGAACGAGATTGGGTTAAGTTGTACCAGACCCTTCCTTCCCCCGTGCGGGTGTTAGGTAAAGGGTCTAGTTCGCGAGACTACCAAGTGCTTAGCATAATTTCAAGCATAATTTTTCCAACAACTCAAATAAAAGAAAGAGAGAAATTAAAGTCTGAGCATTTGATAAAAGGCATCAGCAACTCACTGGAAAAATAGAGGGTAAATTTATGTCAGAGCATGCTCGTAAAAATACTAACAACTGGAAAAGAGAGGGAAACTAATGTCTGAGCATGCTCACAACAAATGCACTGGCAACTGGAAAAAAGAGAGGGTAAAAGTCATGTTCCTGAGCATGCTCTTGAAAAATCACCAGGTTCTTTTATGAGCATGCTCAGACATGACTGTCCCTCTCTTTTTTTTAGTTGCTAGTGTGTTTTTGAGGATAGTTAGACAAGACTATAACACATAAGCATAACGTATATTTGTTGTGATGTTATTTTTCTGATTTTTGTTGTTGTTGTTGTTGAGCTTGTCATTGTTTTATTTACAGTTTCTTACAATGTGTATTGAATTTTGTATTTGGGATATATTTGTATGTTTGTGCACTTTTATAGGAAGATTATGTTTTTTTGTCATTTTTAATGTATATGTTCATGTGTTAGCATTTTTATAAACAATAGCAGGTGTCTTTCGAAAAGAAAAAGGCTTTTTTTACAATTTTTTTCATTGCGTTTTGACTAAACAGTTGGTACCATTACATGAAAGATTTTAACAGTCACATTTTCGTTTCTGTTGATTTACTGCTAAAAGCTAGAATCTTTTCCATAGTTATATCAGCAAGCTAAGGCCTTGTACTCCCTCTAAATGCTATAGGGGTCATGCTAAACAGCTTGCACAATGAAAAAACTGACTAGCTTCGATTAAGCAGACTGACTGGATTTTCGCTGAACTTGCTGCTCTGACACGTCCCTATTTCTTAGTCTTTCGCTATAGTTGGGTCTTTAGTAGTGAAAATATCTAAGCCAATGATGGCCCCAACAGTTAAAATAGCATCATTTTTACATTTCTAGAAGTGATGCATTTGGTAAACAGTGAATATTAAAACATTAACATAGTCGAACCGAAAAACTATATTTTATCAACTACCATATCGTTTTGTTTTGTTTTTGTTTTTTCTACTATAGTTCCTTTCTGTGCAAAAAAAAAACGTTGCACAGAACAGAATTGAGAACGTATTTTTTCTGGAGCCTACTGTACATTATTTTAGCACAGGAAGAAACAGCTCATTCTCTTATTATGTGTTTGTGTGTTTGGAATATCATGTCATTATTATGTGTTTGTGTGTTTGGAATGTCATGTCATTATTGTGAGTTTGTGTGCATTTATTTATGCACAGTAATAGTGATATATTTGAGTGTTTGTTTATTTGTCAATTTCTCAGCATTTTTTACTATTTCATTTATTAAAATATTATTATATTGTATATAATCATTGTGGGAGAAATTGTATGTTTGTGTGTTAGCATGTCATAGAGTTGCTGTTGTTATAATGTGTTTACATTTATAGTGAGTAAAATTGTATGTTTGTGCGTTTGTTTACATGGTTTTAATTACAGTATTGTTGTTTGATGTGGGAGTAGGACGGGAGCCACTCCCACATGAGAAGCAAGCAGTAGCAAGACTGAAGCCAGAGAACTGAACTATAGTTGTTTACGTGTAATTGTGGTCATGAGAGTAGTAAAAGTTGTAGAACTCGTAATAGCCTGTTTGTGCAAGTCATGTAGTTAGTGAATAGTCATTGTGTAGTGAATAGTCATTGTCATGTGCCGTAAGGCCTGAGGGGCCCTGCGCCAGTGTTCATATAAGTAGCTCATGTCCACTCTTTTAATTTAGTGTCCACATTGTAAGCTTTGCATTAAACTAACCTAATCCAACCTTCTTTGCAAGCTAAGCTGTGCGCAGCGAGAGTTAGTGTGGCACTCTGGTGGCAGCGAACATAAGCTGTCCTCCAGTAATCTGTTATAGAGCAGTCCAGGGCTTCGGGGCTGGACCCCCACAGAAAATTGGTGGCAGCGGTGGGATCCTGTGGAGAAGAACTTGTCTACGGGACCACTCCACTCCTGGCGAAGAACTCCAATAGGAGAAATTCTCAAATCAGACGGTTCTTGGGAGACGTTCCGAGAGTCAGACCAGACGAGAGAGCCGAGGGTCTCGAGTCGCAAATCTACACGCGCTAAGCGGAGCTTCCACCTACGGCGAAGGAGTTCCAGGAGCTGAGCTACGGCAAAAGCCCTAAGACGAGGAGCCACAGTGCTAGAGCCGAGGCGAAGGTGCAGGGTATCCAGGACGCTTGGTCCATCGACGGTTGTTACGGTGCCTGAGAGACTGGTGTCCACTCTGTTTTTGTTGGTTGTGTTGTGTTGGGATTGGGAACGATTTTTCTTGTTCGTGGATTTTCGGATTGTAAACTCTCTTCGTGGAATTTTATTTCTAATTGGGTATTTTGCCCAGTGTGATCACTTCGTTTATTTCTGTGCAGGTCTCTTTCGGAAGGCGAGGACACTCTCCCTTCCATGACCGACCAGGCGGCTGGTGGCAAGAGGCGGACGGTTCGGCGGGCGCCCCAAACGGCCGAAGAGGGAACTTACAGGCCTTCATACGTTCCGGCAAGGGTGCCTTCGCGTTCCCCTTACCCTAGCAGGCCCAGGGGAGAGCCGCACTATAGTGAGGAGGAGGGCTTGGAGGTGAGCACTGAGGTAGCAGGTAGAAAGGACGAGGCAGAAAGGGGTGAGGAAGGAGTTGAGGATAGATCAGAGGAGAGATCAGTAGAATTAGAACCAGAGGAAGAGACGACAGCAAGCATGAGTTCGGAGGTAGACAAATTGCTTAGATACATGGCTGAGAAAGAAGAGAGGGACCGGGCTAGCAGAGCAGAGGCAGATAAAGCTAGGCGGTTAGAGATGTTGGAAATAATGGGTAGGCTAAAGAAGAGTGAAGGGGAAAGGAGAAGAGAGGATGAGGCTAGGAGGCGAGAGAGAGACGAGGATAATAGGGTTAGAAGGCTTGCAGAGGAAGCCGAGCAGAGAGACAAGAGAGAATTACAGGCAGAGAAACTTAAGATTTTGGGTTCATACAAGGAGGGTACAGAGATGTTAGGATATTTGAGTAAGTTCGAGAGAATTATGTCAGAGTGTAAGATTGGGGAAAGTCAGTGGGCCGAAAAACTATTTCCTAGGTTACCGGAACGTTTGTGCAATAGAATTGCAGGTGTGAGAGATGAGGGTGGTAGTTATGCAGATGTCAAGGGAGTGCTTCTCAGGGCTATAGGAGAGACTAGCCTCACCTACGGCCATCAGCTCTTCGAGCTGACTGGGGAGTCTCTCAAGGCAAAGGGTGCTTCTGAGATCATGGAAGTGGTGGAGAGAATATGCAGTGGGGTATTGCAGGGATGTAGCTCGAGGGATGACTGTGTAGCGGCTTTGGCGGCTGCACTAACTCGACGTGTAATTCCACCAGGGGGTAAAGTGTTCTTAGAAGGGAAGAAGCTGTCTAAGTTAGAAGATATTAGAGATGCCTGGGAGACTTGGATGTCTGGGCGTATGAAGGGAAACATTTATAAGGTGCTCGGGAGTAGCACAGAGAGTAGTGTGAGAAATTTCAGAGAGAGTGGCTTGAGAAGTCAAGTGGGTCCTGGTGCCGAGAGGGTTAGCTTAGTACCAGTTTGTTTCAGTTGTGGTGAGAAGGGGCATAAAGCTCCAGATTGTAGAAAGAAGTTGGGGGGGCTGAATGGTGTGAGTAGGCCAGCAACTTGTTTTACGTGTGGTAAGCAAGGCCACCGTAGTCCTGACTGTCCCAGTAAGAAGGTAGGGACTAGTGTCAAGAAAGAGAGGGAGAGTTTCGAGAGTAGTCGTGGGGGCTAAGAAGGGAAACATGGCTAAGGGAGTTGTGAATGGAGTCGAGTGTGGAGTCTTAATAGATTCGGGAGCTGAGATAGGTATAGTTCCGAGGTCCATGGTGACTAAGGACTGTGTGCTTTGTGGACATGTTCACATTGCAGATGTGCATGGTAACACCAGTGTGCATGAGAGCACTTTGGTTAGTTTTGAGATTGGAGGGTTGAAGTTTTCTAAGTTGTGTGTCATTGAAGAGAGAGAAGGGGAAGATGTTACATGTATTGTGCCGTATGATGTGCTGAGCAACACTGAGGGGGAAGCCTTTAGGAGAGCGATCACTGAATACAAAGGGGGAGGAAAGAAGGAGAAAGGGAAGAGTGTAAATGTAGTTACCCGTAGCAGAGCTAAGGAGTTAGCCGAGCTAGAAGTGTGTGATGTGGATTGTAGTGTGCAGGATTTGTGGTGCACGATAGAGGAGAGTGATCCTAGTAGCCAGCTCGATCCCTTAATTAGGCCTGAAGTCAGTAGTAAGGTGGGTGAGAGCCATGGGGTGGAAGAAGTCGGACCTACGGAGATGACTGAGCAACTCCAGGCAAACTGTGAGTCCTCAAGTGGGTTGAGGACAGATGAGAATGCAGAGTCAGAGAGTGAGTCTGTAGATGAGGGAATGCCAGTGGCATGGGATAAGGAGAATACTTGTGACGAAGCAGAGAAAAGAGTTAGAGCGTTAGCAGGAGAGATAGGTTACGTAGGCTCAGGGAAAGATCGGGAAGAGTTTGTGAGAGCACTTGCTGAAGACGAAGGTCTGAAGCTGTGGAGAGAACTAGTTGAGAAGAAAGAGAGAGGATTTGAATGGAAGAAAGGAGTGTTAGTGAGAGGTCAGTATGTAGAATGGGAGCAGTATAGGGATGTGTTGGTCATTCCGAAGGAGTTTAGGAAGAAGATCTTAGTCTTAGGACACGAGAAGGGGGGACATCTAGGAAGCGAGAAAGTAGCACAGATGGTAGGCAGGTACTTTACTTGGCCTGGGGTGGTGAAGGACATTTTAGAGCATTGTAACTCGTGCAAACTTTGTCAAGTTCGTAGTAAGCACAAGCCTAGGCGAGCGCCTACTGTAAAGAGACCAGTCTTGACAGAACCCTTTGAGTCGATAGCTGTCGACTTGGTGGGACCTCTGCCAAAGGGAAAGGGTGGTTGTAGGTTTCTGTTGACTTACGTTTGCCTTGCTACTAGATGGCCAGAGGCAGTGCCTTTGCGCAGTATCACAGCTAAGGCTGTAGCTGAGGGTTTGTGGGGAATATTTTCGAGAACATCTGTGCCTGAAAGAATGCTTTCTGACCAGGGGAGTCAGTTTTGTGGGAAGTTAGTGAGGGAATTGTGCAATTTGTTAGGGATTGAGAAGCTTAGAACGTCTCCATATCATCCGGAGACAAATGGGTCAGTGGAACGAATGCATGGTACGTTTAAAGGGATTTTAGGCAAGTGTGTGAATGATGGAGTAGATTGGGTAGGTCAGGTAAACTTTGTGTTGTATGTATTGAGGCAGATGCCCCATGCAGACAGCGGATTTAGTCCGTTCGATTTGGTGTATGGGTATAGAGTTAGAACCCCTCTAGATGCCTTATACCATGGGCTCTATGAGGTAGAGAGTCAGAAGCTGAATGTATGTGAGTGGGTTAGAAGTATGGCTGAGAGATTGGAGAGAATGCGAGAGTGTGCAGCAGTTAAGATGGTGAAGGATAAGCAGAGTAGGTTAAGTTACATGAACAGAGGTTGTAAGCTAAGAGAGTTCAAAGCGGGACAGTTAGTGTTGTACAGGGTACCGGGGATGTATAGTAAACTTGCAGATTCCTGGGAGGGACCCTACAAAGTGAAAGAGAGAATGGGGAAAGTGAACTACAGGATTAGTGCGTTGGAGTCGGAGAAGCATATGCGAGTTGTGCATGTGAATTGCTATACCCGAACTACAAGCATCACACTCTAACATAAACGAATCCTCTTTCTGAGGAACACATAGGACTATGGAATTACGAAGACATAAACACAGCTCACGAAAAGCCTCAATCATCAGGCTAGTCCACACCAGCCTCCCACAAGCCGATCCAGACGTATGAGGCGTCAAGACGGCCGTCCAACGATGCATTCCCCTCACGAACCGTCGATAGAAACCCACAAGGCCGAGGAAGCTTCTCAACTGTTTTCTGTTCCTTGGCATTGGATGTTCCGCAATCGCCCTCACTCTGTCCCCAGGGACAGAAACCACACCATCACCGATGAGGTGACCCAAAAACTCTAACTTCCTCTTCCCAAACGCACATTTCTTCTTCTTCACTGTCAATCCTGCTAACTTCAATACCTCAAACACTTCCTCCAAATGCTTCAAATGCACTTCCCAACACTCAGACACCACTAAAACATCGTCAATGTATACCCGTGCATAATCCGAACATGGCACCAACACTTGGTCCATTAACCTCTGGAATACTGAGGGAGCGTTTGTAAGTCCAAAAGGCATCCGCCTAAACTGAAACTTCCCAAACGGGCAAACAAATGCTGTCTTCTCCCTATCCTCCTTTCTTACAACTACCTGATGAAATCCTTTCTCTAAATCCAACTTTGATAACACCCGTCCAACTCCTACTCTCTCAATCATTTCATCAAACCCTGGTATATAGTACGGTTCTCGTACTGTTACCCCATTCACCTTCCTAAAATCAACGCACAATCTAATCCCTCCATCCTTCTTTTTAACTGGTACCAACGGAGAAGCCCAAGGGCTACTGCTCCGTTCGATGATACCGCTTTCTTCCAATACATCTAACTCCTTCACTGCATCTCTTACTCCTAGTGGCACCGAGTAAGGCGTCTGCCTGATAGGTGACACATCCCCGGTGTCAATACACAACTCTACCCTGTCTGTACATCCAGGTTTTCCTTCAAACAAACACTCATACTTTCCCAACAATTCATCTAATTCTTCCTTCACGAAACCTTCACACTCCCCACTCAATACATTTCTCTTACTAACTTCTTCTTCCAACACTACATCTGTGGGCATACGAAGAGCCCACATGAAGAGTTGAGAGAGAAGAGGAAGACATTGCAGAATATTAACATTTCATTCACGCATGCCTAGAGTAGTAGTCATGCATGATTAGAACATTTAACAGTCATGCTCGTTAGAACATTTTATGTGCATGGATCTTATTGGTTGAGTTTTATGTCATTGGGAGGAGTTAGCTCCCGGTATATATGCATTGCCATGTGTTGCATTTTGTCAGAGTTCAATTACATTCAAACCAGCTAACCCCTTGTGCGAGTGTACCAATTCGTTGGATAGGGCCTAGCTGCGGCTTACGATCCCTAGATTAACTCTCTGGTGGCAGCGTACTATTGCTGTCTCCAGGTGTTGGGCCTTGCCAGTTCACGGATTGCGAGCGAGCTCCCACAACATCCACTCTGTTCACTTCTAATCTCTCCTTGAACTCTTTCACGGAGCGGTTCTGTCGGTGAGACGTGGAGACGAATGGAGACCTGTGGCCTTCTTCTCGCATCAGCTGAAGGGGGCTCAGCAGCGTTACAGTGCTCAGGAGCTGGAATGCCTAGCAGTGGTGGAGGCAGTGAATCATTTCGCCTACTTCCTATACGGGAAGCATTTTGAGATTGTGACAGACCATAGAGGTCTGGAGTCGTTAGTTGCTGGAAAGCAATGTAATAGGAGGGTCCAAGGTTGGTCTCTCAAGTTGTCGGAGTTTTCTTTCTCTATCACTTACAGGAAGGGATCAGAGAATGTCGTGGCGGACGCCTTGAGCAGATGTCATGAAGACGTTGAAGCTGGAGAGAACGAACATCTTTTCCAGGAGGGGGGAGATGTGGGAGTAGGACAGGAGCCACTCCCACATGAGAAGCAAGCAGTAGCAAGACTGAAGCCAGAGAACTGAACTATAGTTGTTTACGTGTAATTGTGGTCATAAGAGTAGTAAAAGTTGTAGAACTCGTAATAGCCTGTTTGTGCAAGTCATGTAGTTAGTGAATAGTCATTGTGTAGTGAATGGTCATTGTCATGTGCCGTAAGGCCTGAGGGGCCCTGCGCCAGTGTTCATATAAGTAGCTCATGTCCACTCTTTTAATTTAGTGTCCACATTGTAAGCTTTGCATTAAACTAACCTAATCCAACCTTCTTTGCAAGCTAAGCTGTGCGCAGCGAGAGTTAGTGTGGCACTCTGGTGGCAGCGAACATAAGCTGTCCTCCAGTAATCTGTTATAGAGCGGTCCAGGGCTTCGGGGCTGGAACCCCACATGCTCCAGAAGTTATCTTGGGATGCCAGTACAATGCTATCAAAGCATACGGATCCCGCTTTGAAGCGGGTGAAGACCGATTGACTACTCCGAATTTTTAAAAATAGTTACTTTATAGCTAGAACCTTCAGATTGCATACACAGGTTCCCAATGCATTGGAGAAGCATCTAAAATAGCTTTCAGCCAGGACTGCTTCGACAGTACCTCACAGCAGTTGCGTTTATTTCTTCCTCGGCAAAAAAAAAAAAAACATCGGTTCTCCGTCGAATTTAAAAAAAAGTTACCTTCTTCACAGCAGCTTCATTTATGGATCCAGTCATCTCCAGAGCTTTGTAGAAGCAGCGAAAAATTGCTTGAGCCCAGTAGCCTTCCATAACACATTGAAACAACCGCTTCTTTGTCGACCAAGACTTTGCGGTTTGACTTACTGTCTTCTTCTTTTTTTATAAAATCGCCAGTTCAACTGGGGACCTCCTCATTACGTACAGTCTTAGGTAATGCTTATTACATCATAGGAAAAAAGTGAGCGTGTCGTGTGATCCCGGTAATTATGCAAAAAAAAAATTGTTTTTTTAAGTCAGTTTGGAAAGATGGCGTCTACCAGTTACAGGGCTGTGGAAGTTTTAGACTTGCTTGATGCTGACTCTAGAGACTCAGGATCAAGCGGAGAGGAGGGAGACGACATCTAGGGCTATAGGAGGCCCTGTATCAGGGTTGGTGGACCAGACCCCGTCAACTCTGATACTGAAAATGGAAGTCAAGAAGATGATCGCGGTAATCTTGTCTTTCTCTTGTCTTTCTCTTGAAAAATAGCAAGCTTCTGTTGTGGAAAGGACTTATTTATAGCTATATTGAGATATAGTAAGCTGTTTAGCTATAATATATATATTTCATTGAGTTTTGCGATTTGAAAGTGGCTTGTGGTTTTTTGAACAATTTCAAATTTTTTAAAAATTAAAAATTTTTTTTACATGTACTACTAGAACCAGATGTGAATGCAGTCACTGACCCGATTACGCAGATGAGGTGACAGGAGCAGTCTTCCAGTGATGAAGGAGAGGACACCGGACCTGAGTCTTTCAATGCTGAAACAGACAAATAGGCAGCAGGTTCCAGTGATGAAGAAGAGGAAGTGGCTCCTCCTGCTCCGAGTTCTGGACGTACTCGCGGTCGGAGAAGGCGGGAACCGAAGAAGAAGAGTCAGGTGGATGAGGTAGGGGGAGAATGGAGGAAAGAGGACAACACACCCATTGATATTCCATAATCTTTTGTGTAAAGGACCACAGACTTTGATATTTGTGGCTGCTCTCCCCCCCCCCCCCCCCCCCCCCCCCCCCCCCCCCCCCCCGAACATCCCAAAAAGTTATAATATGTATTGTATTGTTATTGTCGTTGTCGTCTGTGTTTTTGTGGTGTTGTAGTGGAGCTTCACACTCGATGTAAATGTGTGTGCGTGGAGTTGAAATGTTATTCTAGTGGCACTTCCGGATCTAACCGGGGAGGGAACGAACTCGGGGGGGGGGGGGGGGGCTTTTCCAATCGGGGCTACTATGCCCATTGTATGTGTGTGTGTGTACACCAGTCAATTTATGTATATAATATAATATTATACATTTATTTTTATGATCTGTTTTCACCTGTATCTTCTTTTTTCTAGTGTGTGTATGTGTGTGCGTGCATTTGTGGAATGAGAGAGAGCAACCTTGGACAAACAGTATGTGGCGCTTCCGGATCCAACCTGGGAGGGAACTCTGGATCTTTTTGGATCGTGACTACTATGCCCATGTAAGTTGAATTTCGTTTGTGTGTGTGTACACCAGTCAATTTATGTATAATAAATTATACATTTATTTTTATGATCTGTATTCACCTGTATCTTCTTTTTTCTTGTGTGTGTGTGTGTGTGTGTGTGCGAGCATTTGTGGAATGAGAGAGAGCAACCATGGACAAACAGTATGTGTCGTGACACCATCCATGCCGGGTAAGTTGAATTCCACGTGTGTGCTTGTACTGCTTTTCATTTTCAAATTACACTTTCTCAATACAACGATTGTTCCTCTCATGTACAGTGTGGAGTATACATACCAGGGGTTCATACAGTGGGAGGCTACCCTGGGTTCCCCCCTAGAACTTTGGGAGTTGAATAGAAATGAACATTTTGGAAGCATTTATTTTTAGTCTGATATTGTATCCCATTATGTTCCTATCATAACTGAGCCATTTAGTGCATAGGACCGAACACTGATCATCAGTGTGAAGTAATGGGTGTGGCGAAGTACACTCGGAGCCCCACCCCCACCCCCCCAAACAAAAATCCTGTATGAAACCGCATACAATACATCATAAAGTTGAAATTATATAGGATCATGAATAATTGTTGTTTGTATTACAAATATCTTTGTTGTTTGTGTTTTTGTGTATATCCTTGTGGACACTCATAGATGTCTCCTACATGATCACAATCAGCATCAAACACAACAAACAACATTATTTTATTGTTGAACTAATATAATATTGGTATACAATACATCAAACAATATTATTTCTATTTTTTATTTTATTTTTATTGATGGGAAAAGTGGAATTTTTTGGGAAAAAAATTTTTTTTTTTAAAGTATTAGTAGAGGCCCCAAATATTATTCAATTTTCTCAATCAAAGAATGAGGGGAATCCCAAACTCTTGGTCTATTTAGTGATATATGGTTGCTATGGGGTTTTCCCAGCCAGCATCGAGTTAAAAAAATAAAACGGTAATGCTCTATTCCGTGGTAGAAAATTAGATTTTTCCGCGCGCGTCCAAACAATTCAGGAACGAAAGGGTTAACTAAAGCGTGCACCTTTTTCAAAACTTGTTCCTTTGAAGCAGTGTTTCTTTGCAAAATGCCTTCCTTAAACGAGAAAATAACATAGCCTCGTACTTGCTTTGGTTCAAATATGTCCTTCTCTCTTAAAATTTCTACAATTTTTTTCTACGTCCTTTCCAAGTGCAGGGGTATTATGGACACCTGTATCTTTACCGGATACACTAGGAGCATCTTAAGCGGCGTCTTAAGGGTGTGCTGCGATCTGTTGGTGCCAATGTCACACCAGAGGCAATAGTTCAGGCTGGGAAATCAATTTCAACTGTGGACAAGATCTGTACTTGTTTTGAATTACAAACATCTACATCCAATCGCACGGCAAATTGTGTCCTTTGCGCCCTTGGGTATTTATACACCTAAACCAAAGCAGTTGCCCGGCTTTTCTTTGAGATAGCATTTGTGTCTGTAACACTAAATTCACTGCCTCTTTCAAATAGTTCACATGGTTTATAGCCTTGAACACTGGAATCAGTCATACTCTAATAGTTTTTCAGCAGCAAATTATGGGCATGGAGTAATAGCAGAGAGAAGTCTTCTACTGCTTTCATATTCTTCTCTGGGTTTGTGGGAACTCCAGACCGATTAATAAGATTTCGGAGCTGAAACATTGTTCCATGTTCTGCTGCTGAGTGCTTGGAATAAAGTTCACTCCACACAATCAAAATTAAACATTGCAGAAAAGTTTATTTTGAGATTATTGCTTGATTGAAAAAACATTTGGTAATTGTCAAAACCAAATCCCTTAGTCAGGAAGCTAAATTTAATTATCATTGTAACCACTTCACCAGAAATTTAAGTCATTGAGGTTAAATCACTTTACCAATAACCTACTTGTTTTCATGAAATATTCGGAAAGCTCAAAAATTTAATAGTAAACCCTTACAAATACAGAAATATGAGAGAAGGAGGGGGGCGGTATAACATAATTAAAAAACAAAATAATATACGTATATAGATATATATAAAAAAAAGAAACATGTAGAATAGAAGTGCTTCATTTAGATACCTTAGTTGTGTAAGTGAGAAGAGGATAAAGGGACATGTCAAGCATGGTATTAGTCCTGGCCCAAAAATAGCTTACTCCTGAACAAGAGGAAGCATTAGTCTCATATCTTTTGTATATGGCTGATCATAATTATCCTCTCACTCTGACCATGGTTAAGGCTTATGGACGGGTTAATCCTGCGGCTTATCCACTAACACGTCACCCCATGATAAGTGACTTGAAGCATCATAACCATCCTCTGTTAGCACCGTGAGTTCCCCAATCCGCATAAACCCAAAATATGCCAAACAGCATGTAGCCCATAGCATCACTATGTCCGCCTCATGTGCTCGAGGATCCCACACACTCTTGATCTTGCGAAGGAGGTCAGGAGTAATTGGCCTTCGCTGAATGAGGCCTTCTGGAATGGGAGTGCCATCTTTCACAGTGCAACGGCCACGACAATTGATAGCAGCTCCTTCACAGTTATGTGAACGTCTAGCCAGCTATCAGGAAACTTGAGCTGAAACCAACACCCCATTGACGTGTATGCCCCACAGCCCCATGAGTCTGATGCATCGGAAGTCAGTACCACCGTTGGTTTTTCCCTGAAAACACTGGACATAGGGCAGGTGTAGTTCCACACCGGCAGGAAGCAGTTCCACCACTAACCGATTAACGCCGGAAATTAAATTCGCGATTACGTGCGCGTACTCCGAAATTGTTTACAAGAAATCGTGACCGTCACCTCGAGGCTTGAACCGCCTGAGCTTTTTCTTGTCTAGAGGCAATACGCTTCGAAGTAACCGACGGCGATGTATTAACTGATTGAAGCTAAAACCCTCCTCTAAGTGCGCACTCATTGGAAACTACAAACTTCAAGGTAAGTATACCAATGTTAGCATCAGTATTGTAAAAGTTTAGGCTAAGACCTCATGTTTCATAGCTATATATTGTTGTTTTAAATGTTCACCAGCCGCTTGCTTTGAAATAATTCAGCAACTATGGATTTTGGCTGTTTATTTTTTTTTTGTGTGTGAACCATATACTAGGATAATATAATATATAACATAACAAAGACTACTGTGTTTGCAATTCTAGGATTTTTTTCTAGTAATACTATGAAGCAGTCCGATTGAACTCCCATGGTGACAAAGCCACACCCCATAATCACCACTGTACCGTACCATGATGTGTCTGTTGTTACTGTTCTTGACATAGGTTGCACATCCTTCTCTTCATACCTAAGAAACTTTCTCCTAAGAAATCCATTTTATGGGCACCTTCAAGTAGGAGAGAACTGGGAGGAATAAAGTCTGTATCCTCATGCAATAATAACTTGACCTTTTTGTGGTTAGTGTTGTTCAAAATCTATATAACCCTCTGTGTACGAACAAACGAAGCTAAAATAGCTTGCTTTTTTCAACCTTTATTTCCTCCAGGTCATGAAATTCTTCATTGCTGCCCTCTATGAAGACTTCTTGGCCACGGACCTCTTCACCTGAGAAGTCTTCTGCCTTATTCTATCTCTATTTCTTTGAGATAAAATTCTTCATCACTGCCCTCTATGAAGACTTCTTGGCAGTCTTTAAATTTTATTGACAACTTTTTATCATATTAATAATTGATAAATATTTTTGTCTATTAGTTATAGCTATACATATTTTTTTTTTGTAACTTTGATTTTCTTTATACACAAACAGTGCTACAATTTCAATCTACAAATAATAAAAAAATTTCTATGGTAAGGGTCATTAAAACCTTGCCTCCCTTACACTTACCTCACAGGAGAATCGCTACGGCGTTGTGGGAGCTCTTGAAACATTTGCGATTGCTGCTGGTAGCTAATTGAAGTGGGTACTATGGCGGTTACGCAAAAATGCGTAACCCGCGCTGTGAAGCACCCTTGTGCTTGACGCGGAAACGCGTAATTCGGCGATAATTGGTTAAGGTCTGATCGAAACCCCGCATTAAATCGCACTCGATGGTGCAATGCCCTAACCCCCGCTGAGAGATCGATCATGCGCCGTAGGAAAGAACGTCCAGGCCTAATCACACGGCATGCGTGCTGCAAATAGCCAATGAGGTACAAAAGTTCCCTCTTGGTATATGACCTCTTGGATCATGGCTCGCAGACGACTAAACTTCTCAGGGGGTAGGCGAATAGTCATTGACACTGAATCAATTTCAATACCTAGGAAGACAAGCTTGGTAGCTGGACCTTCCGTCTTTGTTGGAGATATTGGCACGCCCAACCAGTCACACCGGGCTAATGCCTTGCTTAAAGACTCCCCACACTGAGGCGAGTCTGATGCACCAAATATCAGAAAATCATCCAGGTAGTGGATGCCTGTAACTTGATCTACTCTCAAAAAAGACATTCCGAGGGCACTGACGTTGGTGGTGGAGACAAGTACTGTACAGTGCATCCAGCTTAAAGAGTGGATTTTTTAGCTTTTCTGCTATAATTTCTCAAGTATGTGTAATAGAAAGCTAAAAATTTGTATTATTATACTTTATATTAACATACAGACAAAACAATTTTGTGGGTTTGTGGTTATTTTTGTATTATTAAAAATTTGTATTATTATACATTAATGTCATATTAACCCTTTCGTTCCCAATCCCACTTTAAAGCGGGTGAAGACCGGTTGGCTTCTCCGAATTTTTAAAAATAGTTACTTTATAGCTAGAACCTTCAGATTGAATACACAGGTTCCCAATGCATTGGAGAAGCATCTAAAATAGCTTTCAGCCAGGACTGCTTCGACAGTACCTCACAGCAATTGCGTTTATTTCTTCCTCAGCAAAAAAAAACAACATCGGTTCTCCGTCGAATTTAAAAAAATTACCTTCTTCACAGCAGCTTCATTGAGTTTTGAAAGTGGCTTGTGGTTTTTTGAACAAATTCAAATTTTCAAAAAAATTAAAAAAATTTTTTACCACATACACTACTAGGACCAGATGTGAATGCAGTCAGCGACCCGATTACGCAGATGAGGCGACAGGAGCAGAGTCTTCCAGTAATGAAGGAGAGGATACCGGACCTGAGTCTTCCAATGATGAAACACGAATAGGCAGCAGGTCCCAGTGATGAAGAAGAGGAAGTGGCTCCTCCTGCTCCGAGTTCTGGACATCCTCGCGGTCGGAGAAGGCGGGAACCGAAGAACAAGAGTCGTCTGGATGAGGTAGGGGGAGAGTGGCAAACCCATTGATATTCCATAATCTTTTGTGTGAAGGACCACAGACTTTGATATTTGTGGCTGCTCCCCCCTCCCCCCCCCCTCCCTCCCTCCCTCCCTCCCTCCCTGAACATCCCAAAAGTTGTAATATGTATTGTTATTGTCGTTGTCGTTGTCAGTGTTTTTGTGGTGTTGTAGTGGAGCTTCACACTCGATGTATATGTGTGCATGGAGTTGAAATGTTATTCTGGCGCTTCCAGATCTATCTGGGGAGGGAACGAACTCGGGGGGGGGGGGGGGGGGGGGGGTCTTTTTCAATCGGGGCTATTATGCCCATGTAAGTTGAATTATATGTGTGTGTGTACACCAGTCAATTTATGTATAATAAATTATACATTTATTTTTATGATCTGTATTCACCTGTATCTTCTTTTTTCTAGTGTGTGTGTGTATGTATGTGCGAGCATTTGTGGAATGAGAGAGAGCAACCGTGGACAAACAGTATGTGGCGCTTCCGTATACAACCTCGGAGGGATCTCTGGATCTTTTTGGATCGTGACTACTATGCCCATGTAAGTTGAATTTCATGTGTGTGTATGTGTGTGTACACCAGTCAATTTATGTATAATAAATTATACATTTATTTTTATGATCTGTATTCACCTGTAGCTTCTTTTTTCTTGTGTATGTGTGTGTGTATGTGTGTGCGTGCATTTGTGGAAAGAGAGAGAGAGAAAACCGAAAACAAAACAGTATGTGGTCGTTCCGGATCCAACTGAGAGAGACCGAACTCGGGGTCTTTTTCGGTATGTGACATCATACATTGTGAGGTAAGTTGAATTTCCTTAACTACTGATATTTGGGTGTCAGATAGGGCGGGGGGGGGGGGGGGGTGGGGGGGGTTATGGTACAGAAGTCAGTGAACAGTAATGACGGGGGGGGGGCAATTCAGCGAGGCCAGCTGTTATGTTACAAATATCATTGTTTTGTCTGTGTTTTTTTGGTATTGTATGGAGGTTCCGGATCCTATTCTGGGAGGGATTGTTCAGTCTGTGACACCATCCATGCCGGGTAAGTTGAATTCCACGTGTGTGCTTGTACTGCTTTTCATGTTCAAATTACACTTTCTCAATCCAACGATTGTTTCTCTCACGTACAGTGTGGAGTATACATACCAGGGGTTGTGGGAGGTTAGCCCTGGGTTCCCCCAGGCCCGTAGCCAGGGGGGGTTTTTGGGGGTTACCAGTAACCCCCAGGCCCGTAGCCAGGGGGGGTTTTTGGGGGTTACCAGTAACCCCCCTTTGAAATTAATGATATTCATAGCTAGACATTTTGCTTCTCTGAAAAACTAGTATTTTTTTTAAAGCTGTTGTAGCTCCAGCTAACACACTGCTGCTACAGTATTTTGTAAATAACATTCACAGATACATTCAATTTTCTTAGCTTGCTGGAGTTAATTAGCAGCTGTATTGAGTATATGGGTGTGTACCATAGTTGCCTATTCACAAATAACAGCTGTATTCAGAAATGTAATTAGCAGCTCTATTGAGTACATGGGTACCATAGTTGCCTATTCACACAGTGAGTTCAAATCATATGCAGCCAGATTTTGATTTGCTCTGATTCCCAATGAAGCGAGCTAAGAGTACTCTTTTGCCCTTTCTTTCGAAGAAACAAGCTTTTAGTGAAGAGGAAGGTAAAAGGTTTGGTAGCTAGTTTAAGTGATTGTTAGATATTAATTTTATTTTAGGTTTGCAGCCAATACAAACACTGGAAACAGCATCAAGTTCAGCAGGAACTTCTGATTGTGTTGTTAACTCTTCAAAACTGCTTGATTCACCTCCATTTAATGATTTGGGAGCCCTATGTGATCCAGGGAAATCTATTGATGAGATCTGCCAATTAGTTAATAATCTCTCTGTGGATGAGAAGTTTTCACTACTTTTTCGACATGTTGCACCACCTGCTGTTTTCCCACCTACTTTTTCTCATGGATTTCAGCGCAGGTTTAATCAATCTTGGCTGAATAAGTATCCTTGGTTACTTTATAGCCCAAAGTTAGATGGCATTTTTTGTGGTCCGTGTGCCATCCTATTGCCTGTTTTGGAAAGAAAAGATAAAGGTATGCTGGTAAATAGGCCCTTTTCAAATTGGATCATAATTAGCAGCATATTGGCTAATCACTCTTCCTTGCATTACCATCGAAATTGTCTTGCAATGGCGGACACATTGAAGTTATCTGTTGAAAATCCGTCTACACGGGTTGATGTAATGTTCAGTGATAGTATTCAGAAAAAGATTACTGAAAATGAACATATTCTTCGGCAGATTGTAAGAGCAATTCTCTATTTAGGAAAGCAGGGTTTGCCTTTTCGAGGTAATGCTGAAAAAGTTTCTCTATCTAGTAATCCAGGTAATTTTTTGGCCTTGTTAAAGTTTTTTGCTGAAACTGACCCAGTATTGTCTAACCATTTATATCATCCTCAAGCAAAAAATGCCACTTACATTTCTCCACAATCACAAAATGACATTATTAACGTTATTGGGTATGATATAATTTTGGCTGGTATTGTTCATGAAATAAAAGCTTCCAAATTTTTTTCTGTCATAGCAGATGAGGTTTCGAGTCATGGTGTTGAGCATTTAACCATATGTCTCCGTTTTGTAGATGATCATTGTGAGATTCGTTGAGAGTTTATTGGTTTTGTGAAGTTAAAACGTGTTCGGGCAATTGATATAACAGAAGCCATTATTAATAGCATTGAAAATTTAGGGCTTAGTTTGTGCAACTTGCGTGGCCAGGGATATGATGGGGCATCTACAATGAGTGGAGAAAGAGGTGGTGTTCAGGCCAAAATTCTAGAGAAACAACCAAAAGCTCTCTATACTCATTGTGCTGGCCATTCATTAAACCTTGCCATTTTAAAATCTTGTTCAATTCCTTCAATCAGAAATTGCATTGACGAAATAAAAGCTTTTACTTGGTGGGTTAAAGTTTCAGATAAAAGGGCAGGACTTCTTAAAGCTGTTGTTGATTCTCAAGTACAAACTACAAGTAGAGTTCCCCTTCTCAACACTTGTATAACACGATGGGTGGAGAATATTGAAGGATGGGAGCGTTTTTCTTTGGCTCATCCCTTTTTAATTAAAATGTGTGAAGTCATATTGTATGGAGATAGCAATTTTCCTCTTTATAGTGATGGGTCGTGGACGGCAGAAGACAAGAAAAATGCTTTAGCACACATGAAAGCTTTAGAATGCTTTGAATTTGTATTTTGCTTAATCACACTACAGCGTTCTTTGTTTTATCTCAAGGAAGCTGCAGTTAAAATTCAGGCTACAGATAATGATATAGTTTCTGGAGTAACAACAGTCATGGAGTCATGTGCGGACCTGAAGAAGCTTAGAGAAAATGTTGAGGACTACTCACAGCGCATTTTTAAACATAGCTCAAGACTTGCTGAGAAATCAAATATAGCTGTATCAAAGCCCCATACAAGTAGTCGCCAGCAAAATCGGCCTAACCCAGAACATTGTTCTGTTGCAGACTATTTCAAAAAATCAATAATAATTCCATTCTTGGACCACTTAATTAGTGATATTTCTTCTCGTTTTACTGCTCACAGCAAAACAGCAGGTTCAATTCAAGAACTAATGCCCAACAATATTACACCTAACTCATCCTTTGCCATGATAGAACAAGTAGTGTCCTTTTATCACGAAGATCTCCCTAATCCAACTATTGTGGATGAAGATTTCAGTCGGTGGAAATCAAAATGGCTTCTCATACCAAAGAGTGAACGTCCTGACACTATTGCCAAGTCGCTGAAGAAATGTCCTCAACAGAGTCTTCCTAACATTTGGACAATATTGAAGCTATTTGCAACGCTCCCATTGAGCTCATGTTCCTGTGAGAGATCAGGCTCCACTTTGAAACGGTTAAACAATTATATGAGGTCCACTCAAAGTGAAGAAAGACTTAGTAGTTTGGCAATTATTCATGTTAATTACACTGACTTGGATATAAATGAAATATGTAAAACATTTATACAAAAGCATCCACGTAAACTGGAAAAAGCAAGTTTATTATTTAATTTCTAATTATCACTACTAACATGATATCAGTTGCAACTTAATTATTTCAATTGTAGTTAAGTAGTTATTAAGCAAGTGTGGCTATGTGGCTATTAACTGGGTGTGGAGTAGCTATGTGGTAATAAAACAGGTGTGGTATTAAGTGGGTGTGGTTACTTTCCTATTAAATGGGTGTGGTTATGTATAAATTAGTTCAAGTAACCCCCCTTTAAAAAATTCTGGCTACGGCCTGAATACTAACTACGTCATTCCTGACTACTACCGGCTCTTGACAACCATACAACCGGCCACTCCGCACCCCCCATACCCCGTCGAAGTTTTGAAATTAAGTCTGAACAGGGGCTTTCAATGCCATAGTACCTGCCGAATAACCTTTTTTGTGTCTTGACAAAACAAGCGTTTTAGAAGCAGGAATTTTCTCATACTTTGGAGCTTAAGTATAAAGTAAGGTTTGCTTAATGCTGTAGTTTCAGAATAAACTGGAGTCAAGCCTAAATAGCCGTGTTTTTAGGAGAAAAAAGATCCCCGCGCGCGCGTTTAAAGAGCATACGTACCATCCATACGTACATATATATAACATATACCCGATTTTGCATTATCCACCCCTAATACTGTCTCGCTCGCTCTACAGTCCCGCAGTTCTTATCAAAAAACTCATTTCATTGGTTAATCAAATCATGTGACCAATTATAGCGCCGCGCGTGACCAATTATAGCGCCGCGCAAGGGCTAGGGCTAGGGCTAGGGGACCAATCAGAAGAATTCTTTGATAAGAACTGCGGGATGGCTCCGCTCGCTTCACTCGCTCGCCAAACAAATAAAAAAATAAACTGACATCCCCGATTTTCGATTGTGTTACCCCTGTAAGTGTCTCGCTCGCTACGCTCGCTCGCCAATTATATTAAATTATACAATTATAGTATAATATTATACCTTAGATGGATTAGTAGTGACTAATAGCATGACCAATTACTCTCATGCACAACTTCCTTCCATTTGCTACCTACATGCAGACAAAGAAGGTCAAACGAACCAATAAAAGAAGACAGATGAAACGAATTGTAGTACAGTATAAACACTCCACTACCTAAATCATATTAAAACACCCTACTACCTAAATCATATTACATGGTGCTTGGTTGTATGTTTGTATGTTTGTTTGTTCAGTCACATCAAGAATTTGGAACAAAAATGTTGAGATGGAGTCGTAAGTTTAAAATTGGCTGCATCAATATTTTATCATAAACATTCAGAACAGTGGGCTTGCAAGTAAATAGGAGATGAAACACATCAAAACTACATGAACCTGAGAAGACTAGGACTTATCCATTTTACATTAGGACTCAAAGCTTAATCAAAGGTATTCAAGTTTTCTAGCCCAATAATAATAAACTTTATCAAGTTGTAGATGGTTAAATATAATCATGAGCATTAAATGGAGTAATGATTTGTACACATATTTTAAGTGTAATTGGATATTATTGACCATCAGCGGGCATGTGTGTGAGGGTTACAGTAGTTTGTCATTCATTCTTTCTGTCTGTCTGTCATTCTGTCAAAAGGATACCTTGAGATAAGAGGAACTCTGACTAGATCAAGATTTAATTCCATTTAATTTGCATTTTTTTTACTTTGGCTTAGTTTTTGACAAAACTAGAGAAAAGGCAGACACTTGCTATGCAGCAACACCCATTAATTTGTTTTTGCTTTTAGAATTATGCGCACTCATGTGAGCATACAAATTTTGCCTCTCTCCAGATCAGTTACTTTCTCTCATTCAATATAGTTCCAGTGCTTAATCTTTGTCTGAACTGGTGTTAGAAGTCTATGCTGCTGAAAGTGTGCTTTTTTCATCAACTGTGAGTATGCAAAAAGTGCCTTAAGTGTTCATATAACGTGCATGTCAGAAAGTCCAAATGTTCCGGTGGATTTCTTTTCTAAGATTAAAAACTAAAGCCAGAGAATGTCATGAAGTCAGAAAACATTATAGCTGAGTGTCAAGCACGTAAAAGAGCTTCAGAGAGTGTGGATCAGTCTCAGGAGCATAGAATGGCTGATTGTAAATGTCATGCCCGTAAAAAGGCCCTTGAAACTCCTGAAGAATCTCAGAGGTGCAAGTTGGCCAGTGCTATATGCCATGCCTGTAAGACTAAAGTTGTCCACACTAATCCATAGCTGATTACAGCTAGCTAGAAGAGTTAGTTTTTTGTTATATGCTGAACATTAAGTACATTTTTATTCAACAGTAGTGACTTCTTTTGCAAATTATAGCATTTTTTTAACTAATGCTGAGGGTTTGCACTCTTAGTGCTCTAGTTTGCATGGCATTTATTGTACTTATAAGTATTAAATATTACACGAGTACAGCATGTAACAATGAAACATATGATGACATAACATTCATTCATTTAGTAGGACTACTATAAAGTAATAATGCCCTATCAGAACAGATACATATATATTATGAAGCTCACCAGCTCGATTTGTTGCAGTAGCTACACATATACTGTAACTTGCTCGTTGCCTTCTAGAATATTGTACAAAACATCCCTCTCAGAAATAGACTCAATTTACTTTTTATGCTGCTAGGCCAACGGCTGCGACAACTTCACTTTGTCTTCTTATGATCAGGCTCCTAAAAACAATTCTGATGAATAAACAATATCATAACATAGTTAGTTGGGAAGTTAAATTGGCTTGTCATAGCATAATATTTTTATAAACAAATTTTTTTAGTGTGTTTACTGTGATTGTGTCTATATAAGTATCGTAATGATACAACCAGATGCTTGCAAATTAGTACAAGGCTGCAGTAAAGAGGCATGAATACCCATGCATGCCTTATGAAAAGTCACAAAGTCAAAAAGGAGGAAGCCAAGTTCTTCAGTCAGACTCACTGTATAGCTACTGGTAAAGAAAAAAAATTGAAGTGATCTGGACAAGAAACAATTAATACACATAAATAGATATTTGGTCTCTCTATAAATTCTCTATGGCACCCAATAATTGACACCACTTTCATCAATCACTAGCCATCTATTGACTATCCATTAACACTTGTCAATTAACTTCACTTTTCACATCTTCATTATAGCATGACCCATCATCCACTTATAAACAACCCTATGTTTGTGCCATTGCTCATTCAGTAATACACACTGAATAAGATCCATGGTGGATTGAAAACATTCTTCATAAAAAATGTCTGCTTCCTAACGAAACTTGTCTACATAACAATGAGTCTATATGATTACAAATAACACGTCTTTTACAGCAAAATGATGTCCAAGTGTCTTTGCTATTGTGTAAAATGAAATCACTAAACTTATACACAATATTTGAAATATGAACTGTGAAGTTTTTATAGCATATACAAACTCTGTATTCTTGCCACTCCTTGGCATATAGCCAATCAGACAGTGAATGTAAAATGTATACAATCAGACAACACAAATATGAGATTTTAAGCCCAAATATGTAAAAACAATAAAAAAATAAAACTATATAATGTTATTGATGTATGAAATCTACATTGACGTGACAATATATACCGCACACTAACCTTTGACAGAAAAAATATCTTTTCACTATTGAACACGTAATTGGTTTGTTGGTTCAATCTAAATAACTGTTTGCCTTTGGAAAATCTCTTGCAATATATACAGGACCATAAGCTTCTAAATCAATAGTTAAATATAATCCAAAGCTTGAATTTCAGTGAAGTAAATAAGAAAAAAGCTACAGCACCATCTGTAGCTAACAATGCTGATATGCACACATGATCCAGTGTTTATATTCTAATGTATGACTTCATTCTAAATGCTCGTGCTACTGCACTCCCTGAACTAATATTGTTATTCCGAAGATCGACCATTTTCAGTTTTGTGCAGGATTTCAGACCATCATTTAGAGCTGCTACACCCTGTATATCAATACTGCAATTCTTAAGATCCAGTGTTTGTAATTCAGTCCAAAACTTCAAATTATCACCTAGAGCTACTGCACCTTCTGAATCAATACGGTTATATTGAAGATCCAGTGTTTGTAATTCAGTGCAAAGCTTCAAACTATCAGCAAGAGCTACAGCACCCTCTGAACCAATACTGTTATTTCCAAGATGCAGTGTTTGTAATTTAGTGCAAAACTTCAGATCACCAGCTAGAGTTACAGCACCCTCTGAACCAATACTGTTAAATCCAAGATCCAGTGTTTGTAATTTAATGCAAAACTTCAGACCATCAGCTAGAGCTACTGCACCCTCTGAACCAATACTGTTATTTCCAAGATGCAGTTTTTGTAATTCAGTGTAAAACTTCAGACTATTAGCTAATGCTGTTGCACCTTCTGAATCAATATGGTTAAAATAAAGGTTCAGTGTTTGTAGTTCAGTGCAGGAATTCAGAGCTTCAGCTAGAGCTGCTGCACCCTTTGGGCTAATAATGTTATGGACAAATGTCAGTGTCTGTTGTTTAGTACAGGATTTCATGCCAGAAGCTAGAGCTACTGCATCATTTTTACCAATATAAAGATCCAGTGTGATTAGTTTAGTGCAGTACTTGAGACAATCACCTAGTGCAATTGCACCTTCTGAATCAATTTGGCCACAATGAAGCTTTAATGTTTGTAATTCAGGGCAGGACTTCAGACCAATAGCTAGAGATTTTGCACTCTCAGAATCAATACCGTTAGAGTTAAGAATCACAGTCTGTAAGTTAGAACAGGATTTCAGACTATCACCAAGTGCTACTGCACCTTCTGGACTAATATAAGAAGAGATATCAAGTGTATTTAGATTAGTGCAGAACTTCAGACAACTCGCTATAGCTACAGCACACTCAGAATTACTCTCAAGTTTCAGTGTTCTCAATTGATTGCAAGATTTAATTCCCTCTAATACAACTTCTGCATCCTTGCTCACATTTATTTTAGTGAAACACTAAATTGTTTCTATACTGCCGTTGATGTGAATTTCAGGACAATTCTTATAGCCTTGCCAATTATTTTATAATCTTTAGGGTTGGCACCTATCCAATCTACTGATTTCTGGACTAGTTGTAAATCTGATTTCAATACAGATTATGAGGATTACTAGTTACATACAACTGAACAGTATGAACTTTATCTTTAAGCATATTACTCAATAAATCAATACCGGCTTCACTGATAGGATTGCATTGTAAATCTAAACACTGAATCTTCTTCAGTTCTGCAACTGAACTGAGTAAGCATGATGCTCCAGTATCACCTATCTCATTACAGTGAGCAGACAAAGTAGTCAGTTCACGTAATTTTATCAAAGAATCTGACAGAGTTTTTGCTCCCTTATCCGTAATTTTATTAAAGTCCAATTGAAGTGTGGTTAGGTTTATACAAATAGCCAGCAAATTAACAAGATCTGATACATCCACATCTGTGATGCCGCAGTTTATTAACGCAAGTGTTAACAAACATCTTTGGATTAAATGAGTGCCATTTTGATATAGTGTAAGAAAACTTCCATTGCAATAGGTCAAACTTTGAAGATTAGAACTGCACAAAATCGTGCCACTGAATGCTTCAAGTAATATGAGTTTATCTAACGCATAAGACCTCTTAGTAACATTATAGTGAACGATGTTTAGTTTGGGGCTATTGAAACTTAAATGCTCCAGAATATTTTTTTTAGCGCCACTTTTTAAGGGAACAGCAATTTTTATTGTATTTAAATTAGGAAGTTTGATCCCAAAATAATTAGTGAGATATTCAATACCCTCACTACCTATTGTAGTCTTATCCAAATCTAAAACTTCTATTGATTGAAGTTGATCTAATAGTAAACGCAGACTTTTAAACTCGGGTATAGTGCACTTCTTCTTTTGATATCCCAAATGTGTTATGTTACTGAGATGCACTTCCTGTAACTTCCCTAAAAAGAAGGCCACACCTTTCTTTTCAATTGTACACTCTGTGAACAATAAAGAGGTTACCTTGTGTCGTGTAGAAGTGATAACATAGCTAATGGCAAGATAATCAGTGGGTAGAAAGTTACGATCCTTAAATGAGAGGACATTAGTATCAGTCTTCTCTAATAACATGTCACAGGGACATTGCTGCTGCGACTCGAATGCACACTGAGCTTTATATAGAACGTCTGTGTTTGGGTCTGACATAATATTATTTAGTACTTCAGAGTCGTCTCTAAATTGGACTATACCGCAATAAAATTTCCACACCATCTGTAGGTTCCCATGAGATTTTTTTGCTTCTTCAATTACTAAATGTTCTTCCCTTATTGTTGTCAAATAAAATGCTGCTAGAAATTCTTGAAATGTGAGATGAAAGAAAGTGTACAAATCCTCCATTCTAAACAGACTTGCAGTACTGTCAATAGTGACTAATCCTAGAGAACCTTTATCAGAATTAGGAGGTGAGAGCGGAAATTTGGTCTGAGACTGCTTAATAACTTGTTCTTTCTGAAAAGTCATATCTAGAGCTAATTTACAAATATTTTTGAAATACTCTTTCATGCTACCTTCTAAGTCATTCAGAGAACTAATTTGTACCGAACTATGTGGCTTTCGCAGAAGGGTTAAAATTGTAAATGCCTCGTATATTTTAGTTTCAGTATGAGGTATTTCCTCTCCCTTTTTCTCATACATAAAACACACCATAGCTGCATGTACAGGCAAGTAACACATGCGTAGAACATTAGCACGCAAATTCAGATATTTCCAAAGTTTAACATTGGCATCCCCGCTTTCCCTGAAATAACAATTTACGTAACCTTCTATTTGTTCCTTGGTAAATCCAAGAACTTCAATGCGCTGAGTAACACGAGCTTTCAGTCTGATAGTGGCTGTGCCCACTGGGCGCGAAGCGACAATTATCATGGATAGAGGCAATATTCTTTTGTATATCAAATCAAAAATAATGTTATTGCCAACACTGGCCTCTTCATACTCGTCAAGACCATCGATAATTATACACAAACCTTTGCCATTCTTTTTTTTGATAGAATCTATAAAAGCGGACCTCTCATCGTCATTTTCTACATAATTCTTAAAAATGCTCTGCAAAGTTAAGTTTTCTGTCTTGATTGCATTCAACAGACGGAGAGAAACTAGGACAACTACTTCAGCGTTAACTAAAACATTACCTCTCTTGGCCCAATCTTTGGTGACTTTGTGCATCAAAGTTGTCTTCCCGCTCCCTGGACGTCCCTCCACTATGACTAGAGCTCCACTTTCATATTGTCCAAAAACTTCTTCATAATTTATACTAGACTTTAGAGCATCTATGTCGTCCTTGTTGTCCTGCAGTGTATAAACAAAATCGTCATTGGTTTTCTGGTCTTTTGAAATTAGTGCTAGATTAACATATTCAGTGTTCCGTACTGGAGGCCAAGTGTCCTTCGGAATGTCGGGCCAATTACGATAAATGCTAAAGAACTTCTGAGTAATAGCTGAGACATAGGTTGCTAATGTCATTTTACTGTGTTTATTTGTGGACGTCTCTTGGCACTCATATTCGCCGACTGTTTTCCAGTTCACTTGGCTAATAAATAAAAATGGCCTGCTAGTACCTGCATACACTTCACTGTCTGATAGTGGCTTACTATTCAGAAACCACTGATAACTCCCCTGGGTTGCACCGGTGACCTGAAACCCTAGAAGTGCAGCTTTACCATTGTCTACCACCACATTACCTGAATTGTAACCTTGGAACTCATGACTAGGACATGTCCGCTTCTTAAAACAAGAGCTTGTAATTTTGGCTATAAAATTGTCTTTAAGACTCGATCATTCAACAGGCAATTCTACAATATCGCTTTTCAATGCTTCCTCCAATTTGTTCAAAGAACAAAAGTTGCCTCCATTTTGAATGAATTTTAAAATAACTTTGTATAATTTTATTTTAAAAGAACTTTTTGTTCGACATTCTTCTATTTGGTTTCGATCTAACTTTAAAGAGATAGCTAACTCCTCCCACTTAAAGGCGACCTTGGCTAGTACATCAGTTAGTATAGTGGCATCATATTCACACAAACAATAGTCTTCTAAAAGATCAGCTCTAGCTCTCTTTCTGCTAACTCCCGTATCTGTATCACTGGGACTAGACTGGACCATCATGTTAACAAACTCTTTTAGTTGATACTGGTGCAGTTCCCTCCTGATCTTATTTTTTATGCTCTCCCCACCCAATTCACCCAGAACATCTAAAACTGAGTAATACACTAACTTGTCTTCCCTCACAGACTCATAGACTTGATACAGTAAATACCTGACCAGAAGCTCTGTATGTAAACGTCCATGATTCAAGGCTCCGAATCTGACCTGGATTTCTTTAGAGATCACAATATTTTCAGACAATTTCTTGCACACCAAAATCGTGTCATGCCTTTTCAATATTATACTTATTATCTCCTCTTCATGACAAACCAAAATGTTTAACTCGGTATTTTCTGGGTTTTCCATTTCGACTAACTCGCATTCAGATACGCCCACAAAATATACTTCAGCAAAGCCTTCTTTCAAAAACGGGGTGTGTCGATTATTTAGTACGCATGCGCAATTTCTTTTAATAGGTTGTTTTTTTTTAATTTACCAGAAAGACAAAATAATAAAGCATGAAGAAAAGAAATCATAAAACAAATAAAGAGCAAGAAAAAAAAGTTAGGTATGCCGTCTAAATCACTGCTAGACAGAGCAAAACACAAGACAATAAGCTACAAAAAAAATTAATACGTGGATAAAAGAATTAAATTACTCCAGGGGGGTGGGAGGATGGGCATCGGTGTTTTTAATAATTTTTAATCTTTAATTTGCACGCTCATTCAACGATAAAACAACGGATAAAAGTAGAGTCCTGATAAGAAAAACATCAACATAAAACAAAATGCAAGATAAGAATAACCACAAAAAAACATCAACAAGCAACAGCACACAAAAAGTAACAGCAACAACATATCAGTAGGGGAAAAAAGTTTAGAAATTGCCGTCTATGGGCACCTAGTGTTCAGGATTGTTTGAACTAGTATCGAAACATTCCTGGAAGGGATAGGAAATATAAAGTGCTACTGGAATCTTTCCTGGCCTATGTGCGTAGACGGGTGTACTCTTAGCTAGAAACCTAGCCTACCTAAATAGGTAGAAAAAATCACGAACCCTGATACCAAAAAGGTAGCAAGGCTTCAACAAACCTAAGGAATGCAATGCGCGCGCTACTTCAACAAATGACTTTCAGGTCGAACTGAACCTCCTTATATTTCGTGTTGAACTGAACCTCGTTTAACCATAGAGGCTTCCACAATGAAAATGAAGCTGCCAACCTCTCAAAGTCAAACAGCTCTCTCATTCAGGTGTAATTACTAGAGTTATTCATAGAGGTTACTTGGACCTTCTTTAGATGAAGCTGAGACTGATACTGGTAATAGTGGATCTTTTATTGGTCCTGTTAGTGTTATGGAGACTAAATCAGCAGATAACCTGAATTGTATCAGTAAGGCTGGTGTTCATTTTGATGTTGATCATCAGTTAAATGCTTCAGAATCCTAATCTGAGCCAAGTTTACACAAGATTGCTAAGGAATCTGTCATAACAGGATGGAATAAGATTCATTCTGACCTTTTGAAAGATTTGATTGAATATAGTGCAATGCTTCCTGCTCATCAGCTTGAATTTGCCATATGTGACAGAAGGAACCATGTCATGCAAACCAGCTTTGTTTTTCTGTGAAATTTGCTGTGTAAAGTTTCATGAATAGTTTTTTTTTCACACTGGCAAAGTATGGAACTAAGTTGGACAAAATGCATCTATTCATACACTCAGTACATTAGATGTATTCTCTCTCTTTGTGTGGGTTATCTGACTATACAAATATTTCACAAGTCAGTGTACAATATTATAAGGACATTTCATAAGAACGCAGCAAAGTACCCAACAGTGAGTTAAAATAGAAGACAGTGTGGAGACATTTTTCAGCATACAATGTGGATATGTTTTATCAGAGCATGTATTTCATCAGACACAAATGAAATTACTGTGTTTTATTGAGCTAGTTAGAAACATTTTCAAAATCTTACCGTTAATGCTTCCTTGGGCATGAAGCGTTTAATGGAAATATGAAATGTTCATGTGACATAGTTACAGCTGCAATAAAACACTTTAGAGATCTTCGAATCTTGTAGCTATATAATTCTTCCTCTTATCAGAGTATTAATCAAGTTTAAATGCTGCTGTGTGATTTGTTTTGTTTAATGAAGGGTGCATTTATACCAATTCCATCTAAAGTAATTGATGTGAGGAAGCCGTACCAGTACTTTTGATGTTCTCACATGAACTGTGTTGTATTACAGAAATAGTTAAGATTAAGTATTACAAATATAGTATTGATTATGTGTACATTTTTTGTATAAAGGGGAAGAGCATTATACATCATTTTTTATTGTTCTTGTGTGGGGCCTTAGTTGTTACCATGATAAGAGCCTCACTTTGGCCATCTTCTCCTAAACATCTCGCATTTACTTCAGAGCTGTTGGACTGGGCTGTGGCCTGTCCTCTGGAATGCCACAATAAACTAACATATTTACGTCATCTACCATACCCATATCTAATTATATTCATGATCCTTCCAGAACAATCACAATCTGTACCATGCCAAAATTAGTTCCTCATAAGTTAAACTTAGCAGAAGCAGACTGCATTACCTGCTTGTAGCTTATTGATGAGTGCGAGATCTACCATACCGGCAAAGCCACCGATTACTCACCTCACACTAGCGATAGGGCGTAAACTTGCTTAGCTAAGAACAACTTGTGGTGGCTTTAGTCCTTCAACCCCATACCAACCTCCAGCTATGGAAGTTACAACCCCTGAACAGGTGATAATGAAAACCAAAGCAAATCTTCTTATGGAGCCTATAGTCATGTATTCTAGCAGATGGCATGCATACACACACATACACACATGCACACACACGTACTTTAAATAAATGTGTTGAGAACATGACAGACAGAATAATGTGGGCTGGAATTTTTTTGTCGTGAGTATAATCCAATGTTGTTCTTTTTTATTAATATGCAAGCCACTTAACACATGTATATAGTCTACCAGGCTTTCAAGACTTAAACATAGAGGTCACGTTTATAATTCAATGCTAATCTCTGTACACAAAATCTGTGACCTCGTTTACCACATTCTGAACTTCTCCCGGAGGTCCGGGTATAAAAGAAAGAATCCCTGGCATGCCCTTTGACTTCTAGCTCCTTCTATTCAAATTCAAAAATGTAGCCGCGCAAAGAAAATACTCCATTATTTCAAGTCGATCCACAACACGTGTACAACGAGTGCCCTAACTAAAAAAAACAGCTATATGTAATCATTTTTGCAAGTAATACTCAAGTCCATCTATCAATGCCATGTGTTACCAAAGTATTTCTTGATTGAAGATGAACCCTCAGGATAGTATCTTGCAGAACTCTGATAGCACACTGTATATCTTTAGCAGTTGGATTTAGCTGCGTCAATGGCAAACGGTACTTTTTAGAGCCCTCCATTCGTTTTTTTCTTGTTTGTTTTCTCCTGTTAAGATGCTCACAACTTATATGTGACATTGTTTCCAAGCTTTTGTGCACTAAGTTGCTGTAATGCATACTAAAATGGTCTCTTGGAAGTCAGTGACAAAAACTGTCAGCCGCCATTTTTCACTTATCACGAAATATGTCCCTGGCAATGCCCTTTTATACGCGACCTTCTCATTTAACTTGGGTCTGCAGACTGATGTGAACCCACCTGGATGGTGGCAAAGCTATAAACCAGTTGTCACTTTAGGCTACTGATATAGTACTTTTAACCTTAGCATCTGCTGATAGAAAAATAATATTCTGATATGATGCCTTAGTAGCCAATTATCCATTTATTGAGTAGCTATGCAATTTACTTTGATACCTTTACTAGCTCATAGGGGGCCAAACACCCTCTAGAGACAGAAGAGTGGCTGCATGTGAAGAGGAGATATAATGAGCATAAAAATGAATTCTCTTTGTCCCAAGTGAAATATTCAGACTTAATGGTATCCTAATATTATACAGGCAGACCAGTAAGAAAATTTCATTGAAAATGCATATTATTTAACATAATTTTTATTCTTGTGAATATGATGAATAGGTGATGAGATAAAAATTTTATTGAAACAAATAAACAATCATAAGCAACTCAAAGTGACATATACATGGTTATAAATGTGTAGTGGTAACACAACCTGTGATGGCTACAACTTGCACCTGCTGCACAGCCTGAAAAAGGTGTGGCTGGTTAAGTCCTGCCCCCATGCCTATTTCGACGAAAAAATAATGTCAAAGAATACAGATTAAATCTTGAATTTCCAGCCTGATTACTCTGTATTCTTTCTTTCATAGTGATAAAAAGCAAATAAAATGACATTAATTTAAAGGTGTTAATACTATAATAAGGATCTACAGAAATTGGGACAATGTAATAGAGTGGGAAATCCCTCCAGACGTTTCTGAAGCAATTAAGGTGGTTGAGTGAAATGGCTTTATTCTCCAGGCACTACTTGTGTATCTCTCTATTTCATCTTATTTTCTGGTTTTTCATGTTATTAACTTTGTTATTCCAGTCTCTACCAGGGTAGCCGAGTCCCTGATACTGTCTCAAATGCAAGACGGTATAATATACAAAGAGTTTAAGTAGAACTGTTAACGATAGTGGAGATTACAACCTCCTTCTTACCTAGCAGTCTAGGAAGATGTGAGAAACAGTCAAGGCTGATCACACACTTTACACTTACGACTTTGTCGTTTTGACACCTGCTAGTCATGGGTCTTTATAACCTCTTTCAGGTTGGCTACAAGCCCGTTTGTCTTCGCACTGAACAAAGCCTTACACTTGCTAGGCAGTCCCGAACAGTAATTTCCCTTTCAAATTAATGATACATGTACTCATAGCTGGAAGACTTTGCTTCTCTGGCATACCAAATTGTTGTGTGGCTAACACGTTGTTGGGCTATAACTTAGTATACCATGTTTACAGATGCATTAAAACATTTCTATAGTAGCATCCATGAGTGGATATTAAGTGGGTGTAGCTAAGTGGAAATTAAGCAGGTGTGGTTTTGTGGCTATTGAGTCAGTGTGATTATAAATCAATTAAAAGGGTGTGGCTATATTGATAATAACCCCTCCCTTTTCAAAATCCGGGCTGCAGGCCTTGCCTCACAGAGTTATAGAAGGAACTTTTCTGCTTGAAATGTCAGCTCTTTATGTATGGAATAATGATTACTGGATCATGCCATCCTCAGTGTTCAAGGGTCGTAAATCCCTGAGCTAGAATGTGGAGAGTCGCTGTGGAGTTGTGGCTCAGAGTGAGAGCCACGCCGAAGGACCAGGATGTCAAGGTCTGATGGCAGCAGGAAAAACTATTTTGCGCGTAACCCTGTGGTGGATTTACTACTAGATAGCCCCAAAAAGCCTGCACTCCCCCACTTTACGACAGCGACTAGATAGCCCCAAAAAGCCTGCACTCCCCCACTTTACGACAGCGAGGGTTCAGATTACTTGGCAACATTTCATCATTAGAGCATGCATACATATACACAGTGATATGGTAGAATTGTGGATGGTAAGACATGAATATCATTAACCATGGTGAAATAGGTAAGGGTGGTTAGTTCAAATGTTTCTAAGTCCGCGTCCGCCCTGCTCTGCTCAAAGTCCGCGTCCACCCTGCTCAGCTCTGTTCCTGAACACTCAGCTTTTATCAAGTCAAATGGCATTCTACACAGGCAGTGGATGTTGATGTCCATATAAAATTTTACTTGACAGGCAAAAGGGACACATCTTTCACCCTTCACTGGAAAAGGCATCATCTTTTTCCCTTCGAGGCAGCTGATGAGATATGACCTAAGCTTTCCAATATCCCCTTGAGATTTTGCTGAGTCTTCATTGAAAGCAAAATCGGTAGCTATAGCGATAGCATGAATGCCACAGTCATAAGTGTTCTTTTGACGCATTATATCTACAATATTAAAATACAATTTCTTTGTAGGGGACTTCAGAAAATGGCAAACTTGCTTGACTGCAGCAGTACAAACCCTCTTCGGCATTAAGCTTTCATACACCTAAATGTCATAGATCACAAGAACATTTGCTGCTGACAACTTCCCAGTGGTAACAATTAATGTTTGGGATTTGAATGAATGCATGTCCATATTGAACTGGCTTAAATTATAGGTTGATCCCACACGGTCGTTTCTACAAACTATCTGAATCAGTTTCCTTCTTTAATAACTCCTGCACTGCCTGAAAATTTCGATCGTTCAGCCGTGAATCCCCTTTCAAAATATCCCAATCTTCAGCAAGTAGTTGCTAGTCTTGTAACCACCATGTAAAACTATTGATGATAAGTTATTATTGCAAATATTGGGTTGCAGTACTCACCCATCTCTATCACTATCACACAAATTGATCAAGTCAGTAGGGACGCCATTACTTTCTTCCACTATTCCCTGCCTTGCCTTGTCATGCAGTTTTGAAAGATTCTCAACTAGGCATATTTCATAAAAGTCAGTCACACAAGAGAAGAAAGATACAATGTTAGAACATACCATGCAATGGAAGAAGTTTCCCTGAGAAGAAGCAGCTTTTAACCTCGGTATTGGTCGAACCTAATACAATGATTTTTATGTACTGAACATGACCTAATACTGGTTGCCACAGAGGAAATGCATTAAAGTAAACAGGATGTGGTGCTAGGCAATATCTTCCCATATCACCTGTGTTCATAGTTATCACATTGGGTTATTACGTACCCCCAGGTTATTCAGGTGTTTATTGCACAAGAAACTCGTTATTATGATATTCACGTGAACTGAAAAGAAACTAGTCCATTCACAATTAAAATACTTACCAGAAGAAGAAGTCATCCAAGTTTGGCCAAAACAGCTGTGGCCAAGTGCTTCCTAGCATCTGAAACTATGGAATCAATAGAAATCAATCAATTTATAAAAAAAAAAAAACAACGAAACTAGTTCATTCACAATTAAAATGCTTACCGGAGGAAGAAACTGTCACATGTTTGGCTAAAACAGCCGTGGCCGAGGGCTACTGCACCTGAAACAGCTGTATGCATGATAAGAAATAATTGAATTTATAAACAGAAAATCTTCCAAAGTCAGCAGAGTGAACTAAGGGGATAGGCAAAAAGAAAAGGTATAGCTATAGAATATTGTAACTTAGCTAATGTAGTTTGATATAAATAATATAGTTGAATATTTTTTAACTATATGAAAATATAATACTTTAATGATATACCCAAGATTTCATAGAAATATGCTTATTTTGATTTTGTTAAGGAAAAAAGTATATAAATTACTCACTTAAAAATCACATTTGAGGAGCAACACTAAAACAATTGATATATAATTGATAGTGAAACTAAATCTTTTACATGATACACCAGTAGACTGAATGATAAATAGCACAGAATGAGCAAGCCAATTACTGTTTTAGATAAACTACCCACGGTGCCTAACATAATAGGAAACTATGAACCATTATTTCATATAATACGCAATAATAAAAGTTAACGTTTACCTTTGGCAGTTGTTGTGCTGGTGGTCCACAGATGACATCAGAGTTAGATGTTCCTCCTGTAACCATTGAACAAACATACATACATTGAAGTAATGTCACGTGACTAGACAGATACTAATATGACCATATGCAGATAGTAATATGGCTTGACTTATAGTCTGCAAATTATAGCTCTTACTTTCTTGTCCAGTAAGTCCCTAAGTCATCTGGCCTCACTCTGAGAAGTCAGTAACTCTTCACTCTGCCTCTGAAACTCCTTCTTTAGTGACATCATGGCCACCTCATGGGTGGAGATGGAGCGCTGTAGGTTCTGAATGCGCTGGCTGTGGGAGATGCTAGAGCCTTGTAAGTGGCCAGGTCTGCCTCCAGACTCGACAACAACACTTCCTAAAGAAACAGATGAAGGAGACCGTAAAGCCATAAGCATAATTTTGAAATTGGAATCAAACAAATAAATGATAAACCAAATAATAAAGTAAAACTATCAACGTACAGGAATATTCTTCTTATTCTTTGCGTAAGAAAGTAGGCTAAACTTACCATGCTCAAACTCAAAATTTTTACTATCACTCCTCAATAAATCTTTTACATGATACACCAGTAGACTGAGAGCCACATAAGATGCAGAGCATCGAAACTGTTAAACTTCAAAATTTTAGCATGAAATTTGATTTAGTACACAGAGCAAGTTTCTTTAATAATATACTATGCTATCCTCTTTACTTAAATTGCTGACCTTGCTTTATTTCTCTTGTGTTATTCATTGCTAAGTAGTAGCAGTAGCACACAGCACTTTTACACACATGCACACACACACACACACAAGTTCACTGGATATGACTTACCTTGTATTCTCTACATGACTTGATGGGCAAGGAATATTCAAGTAAAAATGTATGGTGCACAATTGTGACTAACAGCGCATTAACTAAGATAACGTACCACCGCCACTAATTATGTTTGTAAGACCTATGTAACAAACATTAGCTGTATAACCACTGATATTATACCCTCATAACTTGTCATGATATACCTCACATTATACAGAAAGACTCCTTAAATTATACTAACACTATATGGATTATACTATTATATATTACATTATACAAACCATTCAGTATAATAATATACCTTAGATTGATCAGTGGTGACTAAAAGTTTGACCAATTACTTTTGTGCCAACTTCTTTCCATTTGCTGCCTACATTACAAAGAAGGTCGAACAAATAAATAAAAGAAGATAGATCGTAATTACTTTATAACATTTTTGGCATTTTGGTTGCATGTTTGTATGTTTGTTTGTTTAGTCACATTTAGAATTCGAAAAAATGTTGAGATGATGTCATACGCTTTAATTTGGTGGCATCAATAGAGAACTATCTTTTTATCACATAAACGTTCAGAATATTGGGCTTGCAAGTAAATTGTGAGATTAAACACATCTTTATTCAGCAAAACAACGCAAACCTGAGAAGACCAGGAATTCTCTATCTTGAGCTTTCATTTTATTTTTAGTTTTTAAATAAAACAAGATTAAAGAAAGCTAATCAACTAATCAACTTCACTTTTCACATTTCCATTATAACATGACCCATCATCCACTTTTAAACAACAATATGTTTGTACCACTGCAGACACTGAATAAGTTTCATGGATGGATTGAAAATGTTTTTCTTCCTAAAAAATGTATGCTTCCTAACAAAATTATTCTACATAACAATGAGTCTATGATTACAAAAAACACTTATTTTAAAACAAAATGATGTCCTAAGTTAATTGGTATTGTGCGAAATGACAATGCTAATCTTACACACAAATGCTTTAAATATGAACTGTGAAGTTTTTACGCATTCTACTAACAAAAAAAAACTGTGTATTATTGCCACACCATGGCATAGCAACTCAGATAGTGAATGTAAAATGTACACAAATCAGACAACACAAGTATGACATTTTGAGCCCAAACATGTGACAAACACAACTATGACTTTGTTGATGTATGAAATCTACATTGAATTGACAATATATATCCCACACTAACCTTTGACAGGAAAATATCCGTCCAATATTGAACACATAATTTGTTTGTTGGTTCAATTTAAATAACTGTTTGCCTTTGGAAAATCTCTTGCTATATATACAGGACCATAAGCATCTAAACCAATAGTTAAATATAATCCCAAGTTTGCAGTTCAGTGAAGTGAATAAGACAAAAGTTCGAGTAGCTAACAATGCTGATATGCATGCATTCCAGTTTTAAGGTTAATATATGACTTCACACTAAGTGCTCGAGCTGCTGCACTCCCTAAACTAATGGTCATTTCAAAATATTGATGTCATTTTCAGTTTTGTGTAGGATTTCAGACTATCATTTAGAGCTACTGCACCTTCTGAACCAATACTGTTATTATCAAGATTCAGTGTTTGTAATTCAGTGCAAAGCTTCAAACCATCAGCTAGTAGAGCTATTGCATCTTCTGAGCCAATATTGTTCCATCCAAGATCCAGTGTTTGTAATTCAGTGCAAAGCTTTAAACCATCAGCTAGAGCTACTGCACCTTCTGAACCAATACTGTTATGTCGAAGATTCAGTGTTTGTAATTCAGTGCAAAGCTTCAAACCATCGGCTAGAGCTACTGCACCTTCTGAACCAATACTGTTATGTCAAAGATTCAGTGTTTGTAATTTAGTGCAAAACTTCAGACCATCAGCTAGAGCTACAGCACCCTCTGAACCAATACTGTTATGTCGAAGATTCAGTGTTTGTAATTCAGTGCAAAGCTTCAAACCATCGGCTAGAGCTACTGCACCTTCTGAACCAATACTGTTATTATAAAGATCCAGTGTTTGTAATTTAGTGCAACACTTCAGACCATCAGCTATAGCTACAGCACCCTCTGAACCAATACTGTTATATCGAAGATTCAGTGTTTGTAATTCAGTGCAAAACTTCAGACCATCAGCTAGAGCTACAGCACCCTCTGAACCAATATTGTTAGTATAAAGATGCAGTGTTTGTAATTTAGTGCAAAACTTCAGACCATCAGCTAGAGCTACAGCACCCTCTGAACCAATACTGTTGTTTCCAAGATCCAGTGTTTGAAATTCAGTGCAAAGCTTCAAACCATCAGCTAGAGCTACTGCACCTTCTGAACCAATACTGTTCCATCCAAGATCCAGTGTTTGAAATTTAGTGTAAAACTTCAGACTATTAGCTAATGCTATTACACCTTCCGAACAAATTTTATTATTAGAAAAACTCAGCGTGATTAGACTATTGCAGTACTTCAGACAATCAAATACAACTTCTGCACCTAACTTCTTGCTCACATTTACATTAGTGAAACATACTAAATTGTTTCTACTGCCGTTGATGTGAATTTCTGGACAATTCTTACAGCAATCTAATGCCTTTCCAATTATTCCACTATCTTTAGAGTTGGCACATATCCAATCTACTGATTTCTGGACTAGTTGTAAATCTGATTTCAATGCAGATTGATGAAGGTTACTAGTTAAATACAATTGAAATCCATGAACTTCATCTTTAAGCATATTATTCAATAAATAAATACCGGCTTCACTGATAGGATTGCATTGTAAATCTAAACACTGAGTCTTCTTCAGTTCTGCAACTGAACTTAGTAAGCATGATGCTCCAGTATCACCTATCTCATTACAGTGAGCAGACAAAGTAGTCAGTTCACGTAATTTTATCAAAGAATCTGACAGAGTTTTTGCTCCCTTATCCGTAATTTTATTAAAGTCCAATTGAAGTGTGGTTAGGTTTATACAAATAGCCAGCAAATTAACAAGAACTGAAACATCCTCATCTGTGATGCCGCAGTTTATTAACACAAGTTTTAACAAACATCTTTGGATTAAATGAGTGCCATTCTGATACAGTGTAAGAAAACTTCCATTGCAGTAGGTTAAAGCCTGAAGATTAGAACTGCACAAGATCTTGCCACTGAATGCTTTAAGTAATGTGAGTTCATCCAACACATAAGACTTCTTAGTAACATTATAGTGAACGATGTTTAGTTTTGGGCTATTCAAACTTAAACGCTCCAGAATATTATTTTCAGCGCCACTTTTTAACGGGACCGCAATTTTTATTGTATTTAAATTAGGAAGTTTGATCCCCCAATCAGTGAGACATTTAATACCCTCACTACCTATTGGAGTCTTATCCAAATCTAAAACTTCTACTGATTGAAGTTGATCTAACAGTAAACGCAGACTTTTAAACTCGGGTATAGTGCACTTCTTCTTTTGATATCCCAAATGTGTTATGTTACTGAGATGCATTTTCTGTAACTTCCCTAAAAAGAAGGCCACACCTTCTTCGTCAATTGTACACTCTGTGAACAATAAAGAGGTTACCTTGTGTCGTGTAGAAGTGATAACATAGCTAATGGCAAGATAATCAGTGGGTAGAAAGTTACGATCCTTAAATGAGAGGACATTAGTATCAGTCTTCTCTAATAACATGTCACAGGGACATTGCTGCTGCGACTCGAATGCACACTGAGCTTTATATAGAACGTCTGTGTTTCGGTCTGACATAATATTATTCAGTACTTCAGAGTCGTCTCTAAATTGGACTATACCGCAATAAAATTTCCACACCATCTGTAGGTTCCCGTGAGATTTTTTGGCTTCCTCAATTACTAAATGTTCTTCCCTTATTATTGTCAAATAAAATGCTGCTAGAAATTCTTGAAATGTGAGATGAAAGAAAGTGTACAAATCCTCCATTCCAAACAGACTTGCAGTACTGTCAATAGTGACTAATCCTAGAGAACCTTTATCAGAATTAGGAGGTGAGAGCGGAAAATTGGTCTGAGACTCATTAACAACTTGTTGTTTGCAAAAAGTCATATCTAGAGCTAATTTACAAATATTTTTGAAATACTCTTTCATGCTACCTTTTAAGTCATTCAGAGAACTGATTCGTACCGAACTATGTGGCTTTCGCAGAAGGGTTGAAATTGTAAATGCCTCGTATATTTTAGTTTCAGTATGAGGTATTTCCTCTCCCTTTTTCTCATACATAAAACACACCATAGCTGCATGTACAGGCAAGTAACACATGCGTAGAACATTAGCACGCAAATTCAGATATTTCCAAAGTTTAACATTGGCATCCCCGCTTTCCCTGAAATAACAATTTACGTAACCTTCTATTTGTTCCTTGGTAAATCCAAGAACTTCAATGCGCTGAGTAACAGGAGCTTTTAGTCTAATAGTGGCTGTGCCCACTGGGCGCGAAGCGACAATTATCATGGATAGAGGCAATATTCTTTTGTATATCAAATCAAAAATAATGTTATTGCCAACACTGACCTCTTCATACTCGTCAAGGCCATCGATAATTATACACAAACCTTTGCCATTCTTTTTTTTGATAGAATCTACAAAAGCAGATCTCTCATCGTCATTTTCTACATAATTCTTAAAAATGCTCTGCAAACTTAAGTTTTCTGTCTTGATTGCATTTAACAGACGGAGAGAAACTAGGACAACTACTTCAGCATTAACTAAAACATTACCTCTCTTGGCCCAATCTTTGGTGACTTTGTGCATCAAAGTTGTCTTCCCGCTCCCAGGGCGTCCCTCCACTACAACTAGAGCTCCACTTTCATATTGTCCAAAAACTTCTTCATAATTTATACTAGACTTTAGAGCATCTATGTCGTCCATGTTGTCCTGCAGTGTATAAACAAAATCGTTATTGGTTTTCTGGTCTCTTGAAATTAGTGCTAGATTAACATATTCAGTGTTCCTAACTGGAGGCCAAGTGTCCTTCGGAATGTCGGGCCAATTACGATAACTGCTAAAGAACTTCTGAGTAATAGCTGAGGTATAGGTTGCTAATGTCATTTTACTGTATTTATTTGTGGACGTCTCTTGGCACTCATATTCGCCGACTGTTTTCCAGTTCACTTGGCTAATAAATAAAAATGGCCTGCTAGAACCTGCATACACTTCACTGTTTGATAGTGGCTTACCCTTCAGAAACCACTGATAACTCCCCTGGGTTATAGTGGTGACCTGAAACCCTATAAGTGCAGCTTTACCATTGTCTACCATGACATTACCAGAATTGTAACCTTGAAACTCATGACTAGGACAAGTCCACTTCTTAAAACAAGAGCTTGTAATTTTGGCTATAAAATTGTGTTTAAGATTCGATCCCTCAATAGGCAATTCTACAATATCGCTTTTCAATGCTTCCTCCAATTTGTTCAAAGAACTAAAGTTGCCTCCATTTTGAATGAATCTTGAAATAACTTCATATAATTTTATCTTAAAAGAACTTTTTGTTTGACATTCTTCTATTTGGTTTCGATCTAACTTTAAAGAGATAGCTAACTCCTTCCACTTAAAGGCGACCTTGGCTAGTACATCAGTGAGTATAGTGGCATCATATTCACACAAACAATAGTCTTCCAAAAGATCAGCTCTAGCTCTCTTTCTGCTAACTCCCGTATCTGTATCACTGGGACTAGACTGGACCATCATGTTAAGCAACTCTTTAAGTTGATACTGGTGCAGTTCCCTCCTGATCTTATTTTTTATGCTCTCCCCACCCAATTCACCCAGAACATCTAAAACTGAGTAATACACTAACTTGTCTTCCCTCACAGACTCATAGACTTGATACAGTAAATACCTGACCAGAAGCTCTGTATGTAAACGTCCATGATCCAAGGCTCGGAATTTGACCTGGGTTTCTTTAGAGATGACAATATTTTCAGACAATTTCTCGCACACGGAAACCGCGTCGTGCCTTTTCAAAATGCTTATTATCTCATCTTCATGACAAGCCAAAACCTCTAACTCGACCATGTAGTCTGAGCTTTCCATTTCAACTCTCAGCGGGGCTATAAATCGGAATAATTCTCCGCTAGATCTGACGGCTAATACAAGTACAAGTTAGTTACAATGAGAATACACTACCACTACCAAAACTCATTCCAATTTAATACTGCAAATGTATTATTGAATAATTACTGTAATTATTATATTATGCTGTGTACTATTAATGAATAATTTACTAGCTACAAATGTATTATTATAGTTAAAATAAAACAATTATTGTAATTATTATATTATACTGTGAACTATTAATGAATAATTTACTACAAATGTATTATTTAAAATAAAATAATTACTGTAATTATTATATTATGCTGTGTACTATTAATGAATAATTTACTAGCTACAAATGTATTATTATAGTTAAAATAAAACAATTATTGTAATTATTATATTATGCTGTGTACTATTAATGAATAATTTACTACTAATGTATTATTATAGTTAAAATAAAATAATTACTGTAATTATTATATTATGCTGTGTACTATATTTATTAATGAATATTGTAATGAAACAAACTGTTCTACACAGTTTAATAAATACATTGTTATGAAGCCATGCCATTGTTTGTATTCTGCTGAAATCAGCACCAGCTATCATCATCTTCTGCTTTGTCCCTGCAATAATGACAAATTAAATCAAAACTGTTTGGCCAGTTCAAGACTTAGTGAGAAGGGCCTACCTTATTTTCTGAGCCTCGCTGACCATGGCTAGAAGGCTGGGATTGTGGGTGATGACTACAGTGAGCAACTGGTCCACGTATGCTTTGTGATGGGCCAGATCCTCTTCCAGCCCATGGACGGTGCTCACCATCTGAGCTCTGTTCATGGCTGTCAGTTGCTCTCCTTTGGTCTTGTGTCGTGGAAGCACTGCCTTCAAGTCTTCCATGTTGACCGCATACTGCCTTACTGCCTTCACTGCTTTATCTCTGTCCATTTTCAGCTTCTTTAGCTCAGCAATCTAATTTGGAATGTCAAATAGAGCTAATACATTCTTGCTGGGTAATTATAATACATGGTTTCTGGGTAAATATAATACATTGCTGGGTAAATATAATACAAGCTTGCTAGGTAAATATAATACAGGCTTGCTGGGTAAATATAATACAAGCTTGCTAGGTAAATATAATACAGGCTTGCTAGGTAAATATAATACATTGCTGGGTAAAAATAATACATTGCTGGGTAAATATTATACATTGCTGGGTAAATATTATACATTGCTGGGTAAATATAATACAGGCTTGCTAGGTAAATATTTGCTAGGTAAATATAATACAGGCTTGCTGGGTAAATATAATACAAGCTTGCTGGGTAAATATAATACAGGTTTGCTGAGTAAGCTATGCTGAAGCAATCCTTACCCGTGTTTTCTCTGCAGCCTTCATGGAAGTGACCTCTTTGTCCTTGACTCTGAGAGCTGCCTCCATCATGTCCAAGGACTTCTGGTATCCAGTCTCACTCACACTTCCTTCTACTTCATCAAAAGTCTCCTTCAATGTCTTATAGGATCTCTCTGACTCTTCCAGCTAAATGGTAAAAACAAAACAATGGAGATAATTTACAAGTTATGAACCAAATAAAAGGAAAAATTGTTTCTTTATTAGAGCTAAAAATATTAATGTAAAAAGTCCTTTATTCCTGACAGAAAAATGATTACACTGCCAAAATATATATCATTTTTAAGCCCTGCTCACCGTGCAATCAATTCAGTTATTTATTTTTTCTACATGAGTAATAAATATAAAATCAGGAGTTCAAAAAAGTACCTAGCAACCATATATCACGTGAAAGTACATGTATTGTTCAACATTTTTGGTCAAATTTGGTTGCTTAGCAACAAACCACAAAGTGGTTTTGGGACCACAATGTAACTATATCATCATAACAAAGTGATCTGTATGCTTCCAGTGCAATATTAGCAATTGTTTGCGGGTGATTAGATATTTTTTACTGTTATAATAGACAGTTATCTCAGCCAGCAATGCTGTTGCTCACTGATGACACCAGAGGAGGCGTGACTGTTTGCTGGGCAATAGCTGGGCAGAAGAACATCAAGAATACAAGAATATTTTACTAACAATTCCAGTCCTCTGCACACACTCCCTCCTCTCTCTAGCCACATTCTTACTCATACTCTTCCTTTTTCATCCATTCAATACTTTGTCAACCTTTCTTCATGCTTTCAACATAATCAGTATTACCATCATCTCAATATTCAGACCTTGCAGAAGTAGAGACATCATCCATTGAATGAATAGGAAGTCCAAAGTAATTCAGAGAGCAAAGGTGGCTAAGTCAAATCATTACTCATTGCTGGGAATTTGTAAGAAAAGAGTTTACAGCTGTGACCAAATTAGCGCCATATTCCTGGGAAAGCTATTGGGCATAATAAAACTTACCGCCATGTTCCCGGGAAAACTATTTCTTACTTTTTTCCTCCAATATACTGCGTAAATAGCTGTTTTTCTTACCTGGAATATCAAGTTCCATATCCTCTTTGACATAGCTGCTGGTATGTTCGCTACCTACAGTGCTCTAGTAGCTCTCAAGTTGAAAACTAGTCGTTTCCTCAACTGGCAATGAAATGACAGCTTTAGCGAGCAAGTCCAACTCTCTATCCTGGACAGTAGTACCTCTGCGGTAGCTATATAGCTCCTCTACCCCTTCCCTCTCACGTTCGCAGTCGAAAACGTCGTCGCAGACAAGATCCACCGCCTCAGTTGCAGACAAATTTATCGCCATTTTTCGAACTAACGTTAAGTTTATTTTTAACCCGACTACCTTAGTTACATAGTAGCTATTTCTATTCTAAAAATACATGCAAAAGAACAACACATTAGCCGTGCTCTGGACGCTGCAGCTAAGCTTTAGCGTTTATCGTTTAGGGGGAAAATATTTTTTCCTGCATTACGTCATCCTTGAGCGCCTATAGGCGCTTGTGCCGGTTAAGGATTCTTAAAATATAGCAAATTTTTCTCTTTCTAACCGCCAATATTGTAATTATAAATAATAATGATTTGCTATTATTATAATTATTTCAGCCGAGAAGGTCTAAATTATTCTGTAACCTGGTATTTGAGGTCTTGTATTGTGGACTTGAGGTACTTGATCTCTGTCTCTTTGTCCTGAACAATTATAAAGCAATTCAAAATTGGTCTCTCAAACACATTTGTTTGTCTAGCCTTAGCCTTACTTTTTGAAAGGTGGAATATTTCAAGATGTCCGACTTTAACCTTGATGGTAATTAATAATAAATAGGTTAGAAGGCAATCCAATAAACAAGTAAATATGAGGACACTTTACCTGTTGCATTCCTGCCTCCAATGTTCTACTTCCGCGCTCTGTGACTCCAAGCGGACGTTGAGTGATGAAGACAATTTCTTGTACATCTCTGCACTACTGGCTCCTCCATCAGGATCATCTTCGTCTGTAAAGGGGCGTGTTACAACCACCCTGAGGCCTTCTTGTGAATTAAAGTGTTTCTGGAGTAGTTCTCTGGTGTCTCGTGTAGAACTAGTCGTAGTATCATGACCGTTCACTTCAAAATAAAATGATTTAAATGTTCCAATTCAAAAAATTAATTCTGTTTAATGACTGCAGTCTCTGTCATGCTGCATGATAAAACAATGGTAAAAAAAATATTCTCAAATTCTAATAGTAGTAAATTAAATAATAAAAAAACAATTCCCCCTAATAGACTCATAGATATTGCAAATGAGATGACTTACCTGTCCCCAATCTGGAGTCCATTACCATATAGATGTTCGTCCATATTGCTGATAACACATCCTCTAATTTCACCAGGGGAGGTGCCCACTTTGATTCCTAGACCCGCCTGGGCCCCGCCCTGTTCCTCCTCTGGGCACAGAATGTGAGCAGTAATGATCTTATGTGGTGATCCATGCACCAATACACTATACAGTGATGACCTAAAAACAATATTAACATTATGGGTAGTAAGTTTTTTCTATCAAACCACACATTTTTGTGTAAGATAAAGAATTTACTGGAACATGACCTCATAGATGTGCATTGAATGTAAGTTTTAAGGTACCTGTTTTTCAAAATGAGTAGAAATAATTTTTTACTTCTAAAATTTTTTCGGTACAATAATTCTAAAAAAATATCGTGTGCAGTTTTAAGTCATCACTGAATGAATTATTGTTGTTGTAGTCAATTATTGTTATTGTTGCTATTGTTTTAATTACTCTCTCTTTTCTTTACAATCTGCTATTGTGTTGTGTCCTCAGTATAATAGGAAACTGTGAACTATCATTTCATATAATATGCAATAATAAAAGTTAATGTTTACCTTTGGCTGTTGTTGTGCTGGTGGTCCACAGATGACATCAGAGTTAGATGTTCCTCCTGTAACATGTGAACAAACATACATTGGAGTAAAGTCACGTGACTAGACTGATACTAATGTGACCATATGCAGATATTATGGTTTGACTTATAGTCTGCAAATTATAGCTCTTACTTTCTTGTCCAGTGAGTCCCTGAGTCTTCTGGCCTCACTCTGAGAAGTCAGTAACTCTTCACTCTGCCTCTGAAACTCCTTCTTTAGTGACACCATGGCAACCTCATGGGTGGAGATGGAACGTTGTAGGTTCTGAATGCGAGTGCTCTCACTGGCTGTGGGAGATGCTAGAGCCTTGTAAGTGGCCAGGTCTGCCTCCAGACTCGACAACAACACTTCCTAAAGAAACAGATGAAGGAGACAGTAAAGCCTTAAGCATAATTTTGGAATTGGAGTCAAATAAATTAATTTTATATGATGGACCAAATAATAAAAATAAAACTATCAGCATACAAGGAAATTATTTTTTCGTGTAAGAAGTCTCACAGTAATAACAAAACCACCAATACTGCCCAAGCCTAAAAGTCTTTCTATTAATCTTCAATAAATATAATGTAAAGCCATACAAGATGCAGAACATCACAACTGATAAACTCTAGAGTTTCTGCATGAGATTAGACTTAGTAATAGACAAGTCTCTTTAACACTATACTATGCTAACTTCTCTTTACTTGAATTGCTAACCTTAGTCTGTTTCTCTCTGGCATATCGATCCACTTCTTTGCGGAGATCTTGTACTAGTTGGTCTTTCTGCTGTCCCTCTAGAGACAGTCTGTCCAGACGCTCCCTGAGTTCTCTGATGGTGCGATTAGACAATTCCAACTGCTGCTTGGAGCTGGCCTCTAGAGTCTGTAGAGATTTTTGCATCGACACATTCTGAAAGTAGAA
>WLWD01002460.1_pt1 | contig 53350 bp, 38 predicted proteins | sample 6712731 | NCBI WGS metagenome assembly WLWD01 (sample SAMN12718690, study PRJNA576275) | sponge metagenome | isolation source: marine sponge | host: Mycale hentscheli | place: New Zealand: South Island, Marlborough, Capsize Point | collected 2014-11-01
GCTATGCTTGTTGCTGGGAGAGAAAGATGAAGCCAAGACTTACCTCAGTGCAGCTGTGTCTGCCAAACCAACTTTGTCTCCAGCAAGATTCTGCTTGGGCCTTGCACTAGCTTCATCACACCAGTCATTTGCTAAGATTCTCCTGGTACATGGCCTGTCTCAATATCTGGACCAGATGCAGGTGCAACATGAGATAAATGCAGATCCTTCTAAAAAGGGAGTAAAAGAGCTTTATTCCAAATCATTTTATCGGCAGAGTAATACACTAATAGTAAGTGGTTAAATTAATGTATATTAATTTATCTTAAAGGTTGTATCGCCTCATTAACTGTTCTCACCCCCTTCCATTATTTACAAAGCTGCTCTTAAATGAGAATAGGGCAGTGTGAAAGAACGATCTAGAAATCCAGAGTCTTGTATTAGACTCATCACATGACCGGCTCAAAGGTACACTTGTAATTTTTGCTTAAAACATGACCACATGAAACAATTTGCTGAAAGCAATTAACTTGTAAATAGTGAAATGACATCTGGTTTTAAGTTCATAGGCTTTGCTGGAAGATTATACTGTTGTTTATTTCTATACTTAATTTAGATAGAAGGATTTCTATGTTTGGCTTCTCTCTCTGGCCATGGCCATCTCACCAAAGAAACCTGCTTGTTGAGCTCCTCCACATGTGTCTCAGCAGCCCATCTTCACCACAGAGCCAGCACATACGAGAAGCTCCTCTGGAGCTCCTTGAAGGCTAGGGCACAACTTCTTCAGCTCCTTCATGCCAACAAAGATGGAAGTGTGCTCAGACATTGCAAGCAGCTATCTGCTCTCATCAGTAATTGTGGCCTCAAGGCTAATCCTGAGCTCAGAGAAATGCAGCTTGAGGTAAGACAAAAACCTTTATTACATTTATGAGAGCAGAAAAAATTAATTAACCATTGCATTTAGCAAAAGGTATAATTAGAGATGTCAAATTTCAGTGACTGTGGCAGAAAATTTGCTGGGAGTGGGTGGGGAGTCTTAGCAAGTCCAGTTAAAATTTGGTGACATTCCAATGCTAAATAGAGGGTTCTTATAATATTGTGGTTATAGTATCAGTTATTAATAATAACAATTTTAGGTTTAGTTTTGTACATTTCTATCATGCTTTTTAAGACTTTTTAAACATATCTTTATTATTTGTTAATAAATACATTCTCCTTGTTAGGCGATCACAAACTTCTTCATTCAGAGTGCTTTTGTTTTTAATGCCTAATGTAACTTTTAGATTTGGTATATAAACATTGCACGAAGCTAACCGTACTATTAATTTTATAACTCTTTCTAAAAGGTGTTTCAGCTTGGAGTCCTATTACAGCCTAGCAGCAGCGAGGCTCTCTGTCATCTCGGCAATGGTCAGCTCATGCAATACGATGCTACCAGCGACAACAGCTGGCTGGCAGATGCTGAGTTGAGTTTCAGGTCTAGCATAGAATTGGAAGGAAAAACTGTGTCTTCAGCTCTCATTCCAGACAAACTTAAAGAGCAAGGATGGTGGAAGAAGAAAAATACTCCATCAGGTCCCACTCAAGCTAACACATCAGGCTCATCCCCGGCCAAGAAACCGAGCACAGGACCTGCTCCGACCAGTACAAAACTAGGACCTGCTCAGGCCAATACAAAACCAGGACCAACTCAGAGTCATTGCAACAAAGGAAGTGGAGTCTCTAGACCAGCAGCAGGCGCTGCAGCAAAAAAAGTACCTCCTTCCAAGACCACGGGGACTGGAGCGGGAGCCGGGAAAAAGCCAGGTACAGCAGTAGGTGGAGCTTCTAGAGCTCCCCCACCCCGAGGTGGGGCGGCAGTTCAGAAGTCTGGTGTTGGTGGAGGTGCAGTAAGAGGAACGTCAGGAAAACCAGCAGCCACCGATGCCAAGAAACAGCAGCCAGCTCAGAAGACCACACCTATAGCCAAGCAACAACCAGGCACAAGCACTACTGCTCCAAAAGCTGAAGCAAGTAAAGATCTTACCCCAGAAAAGAACCAAAACGCACCACAAATAACAAATGCTCGAACTCACTTGGCCCGCCTTGGTCTTGCCCGTGTATTGACAAAAACAGAAGATAAGAAAAAACTAGAAGAAGCAGAAGGTCTGTACGAGGAAGTTATCAAGATGGCTCCCGAGCTGCATGATGCATATATAGAGCTTGGAGACATGCTTGCAAAGTTGGCTCCAGCCAAAGCAGTCGAAGTCTACTCGAAGTTTCCCTTCAGCGAACCTCCCACATTTGATGATGCATTTTTGCATGGAGAAATAGTGAGGCTGGTGATGAAGAACGAGGACTATGATAACCCACGGCTGTGCCGAAGCTTAATTGCTATGGGAAAGGCTCTGGGAATCGGCGTGATCGACAAACAGGTGGCCATTTTGGAAGGGAAATTCAAGTCTGCAGTACTGAAGACTGTGTATGCAGGAATTCATGGGAAGCCAGTAGACGATTCTGAATTGCAGGCTTTCTTCAAGTTTAAATGCTGGCTCTAAATTACTAGCTAACAATGCACATTTTAGTAAATAAACATTTTATTTTGTGTGTTTGGATAAAAACTATTACCCTATAGCATCTTTAATTATTCAATTTTATTGAAGTGATATTTTGAAAATGCAAAGCTACTGTAAAGTGAACAGGATAGGCATGTGTGTTCATATGGACAATTTGTATATCCTAGAAAAAGAGTTGGACTGGTTTTGTCACGCTGAAGAGAGCTGTAACAACAATGTCTCTATTTCTGCATGAGATAATTTGTCCTAAATCACACACGACACAAAAAACAAAATGAAGCATTATTCAAACACCTCATATACTTTGTCTTTAGTACAATATTACACGTATTGGGAGAGGGGAGTTTGGTAAAGTGTAGTGTCTGTTAGAGGATTCACTAGATTGTTATACAATACAATGTGCAGTCTTACCTCTCGGTTAATATTGTCTAGTCTGCAAGCTTTTTCTAGCCACTCCACAGCACTGGCCTGACTACCCAGTTTCATGTGACACTATACACACAAAACAGTAGAACACTAAGCAATGGTGGAACGGCACAAGTGAAGTTGAAATGTACTAGCCATTTGAGAAAACACCAGTTATTATATAGATATTTGCCTTTTTAATAGCATGCTGAATTTGAAGTAGTGCTAGTTTTAACAGATGCTTGTAGAGCACAATGATGCTTTACATATGGTTGTTGAGAAGTAAATTTTTAAAAAAGTTTATGTCTGCCTCAATAATTGGCGAGCGAGCGAGACACTTACAGGGGTAACACAATCGAAAATCGGGGATGTTTGTTCATTTATTTATTTGTATATATGTATGGACGTATGTATGTCATTTTGTACTTTGACCCTCGCGTTTTTGTGTTAGTTATGTGGTCGACCCCGTCCCAAATTGCACTAAACAGAATCCTCTGGTTTATCGATCAGTACCCGTATCACCCTAGAAATTGAATTTACCTTTTTGAATTATTTTGCGGGTGCAGTTCAAACTTGAAAACTTAAGGGACTTCCATTTCTATTCGAGTTAGTGGCGGTGGTAAGTCAATGCGCTCTTTGTCATGGTTATAAGCCGTGCGCAATGAAGTTTAATGCACAGCATTAAACTAAGTTAGCATGGGAATTGGCCCGCTCGGGCGCGTCTATTAAAGGGGGCGCAGTAATTGGGAGAAGGCGGGCTAACCAAGCAACACGTGGCAGACTGTACCAAGGCACCAGCCACGAAAGTGAACTGTCCCCCACCCACCCACATCCTAATGACTAAGGGGAGGGAGAACACGGCACAGTAAGCTAGAGCGGAGAAAAAGCTCCACAGCTTCACTCACTGGAACAGGGAGAAGAGCCAGTGACTGAGACCTCCACTGAGGAAAACAGTGAAGAGTTCCCCAGTGTGACAAGGACCAGGGGTAGGCTGGAGGATGGTTGCACTCCATAGAGTGCAAAGTGGTGTTAAGTGGTGCGAATAAGTAGAACCACTTGACACCTATTTGTACTACCGCCATGTTTACCAAAAAATAACAATTAGCAGATTACACTATGGGCTGCCAGCCTTCCCCCGGTTCCTGCGGCCAATCCATAGGACAATGATCCATGTTAAACAGTATTTACTTGAAAATACATTGTCCACTAGACTACCGCGAAGGTAAGTCTGTGTAGGTGTATGTCCAGTTGTGTCAAAGTATTGTGTGTTACAACCACTACTTAGCTAAAGAATATCACAAAGAAAACGTTTAAATAACGTGTATTGTTTCGTTGTTGTTTTTTTCCTTCCAAGCAGTTGCAGAGTTGTTACTATGGCACTGAAATCCCTTTACCCTGTATGCTAAATAAAAAAATTGGACCTTATTTTCAGTAGCTTCAGTGTTAGAAGTCAAAATCATTCATATAAAAATAGTACAGTCTTTAGGCTCGCTCGCCATTTGTGCTCAAGCACATCACTAGTGTTATTACATGTGCTACTAACATGGCACACACACACACACATCCTATTGGCTTGAATTCAGTGTAAAAAACCTACAAACAAAAGAAAACAATTTCAATCTCCACCCCACCTTAGCCACCATCAGCATGTTAGTCTTGTGAGAGAGGGGATTCAGTTCCTCCGCTTTCATGAAGGAATCCATTGCCTCATCGTAAGTGGATTCTGGTGGCTTTGCGTAAAGAGCAGCAGCAGCTTTACGTTCCAGCCAGCTAATGCCAGCAACTTCGTAGAACCAGCGGCCGAGGTAGTGATAGAGCATGGGCTCATCTGGTTTCAAACTCACAGCCCTCTCCAAATGGTCCTGGATGAGACACAAGGATAACTAGTGAAAAAATCAGTCCATTATAAGTTGAGCTCTACGTTCACCCAATATCAGTGGTGGACTTGTTACATAAGACAAAAAAAAAAAAAAAATCTGTATATTATATATTTCTCCATTTGATTAAATATTAAAAAAAAAAAAGCCCAACACTCTGACCTGTCACTAGTTTGTCCATTAATCAGTCATGTACATATGTATTACTTCAGTAGCACGAACCTTGTACTCAAAGCCACCCACAATCTTCTTCTGTACGCTCTGATGTCTGATCTGAGAACCAATAGCTAGTGCATACCAGTAATGGTTCTGCCATATTCTACCGTCTAGATCCACTGACTTCTGAGCCACCTCTACCGCTGCACACAATGAAATTTAACCTTACGACATAATAAAAAAAAAAAAAGCTACTACAATAAAATGGAAAAAAAGAAAAAAGAAAAAAAGAAAAAAGAAAAAAAGAAGCAGGATAGAAGCTATGAAAGAGCATTATACAAAGATTCTACTAATGACATAATCAGAATACAGAACACTCTAATTTAAGTACCCCGGTCAATGAACTCTATCCCCTTCTCTTTGTCCTCTTCATACAATGAGCCGAGATGACACAAGACCCTAGCTTTCCTCCATAACAGCCCAGTTTCTTCAGGTGTGTCCACCAGCAGTTTGTCCAGCTCTTCCAGTAGTGAGTGGCAGCATGAGATATCCTCGTATGTATTCTTGCCCATATCATCCAATCGCTGGAATGTTGCACTCTTCTTGGAGGCGTTGTCCAGATCTTTCTCCTTCTCCTCCCCATCTTCATCTTCACTGAAATCAACACAATTCCAAATGAATAAATTATGTTTTGCATAATGTCTCACACGAGTAAAATATGCTAATCAAACTTCAGTTAGCATAACGTATGTACTACAGAATTGCATACAATGTATAAGACACTTATGGAAATTACTGCTTGCTGAGGCACTATTGAAAATTGCCACAGCTTGAGTAACTACAACCTCAACATGTCGGACCACTGACAAGTCACTTACTTACTGCAATATAGGATTATGGCTGGCTATCTGTGTGAGAATAATAGGCTGTAACAGTAGCTAAGAAAGTCCTAAATAAGCAGTAAACGGAAGAAACATGATATACATAGCCATCAAACAAACAACAAACAAATAACAAACTAACCAGAACAACATACTTACTCCATGTCATAGAATCTGTCGTCTTCTTCCCCTTGTGCAGAAACAAATTCAGAAGTGGCCTCAGTGAGTGCCCTGGATGAGAGGGTGTGGCCAATCCTGTGCTCCTCCTCCATGTGGCGCATGCTCTGCTCCACAGAAGTCCTCAGCTGCTCGACTTCGCTCTTGAGTTCATTGAGTGCCGTCCTCAAGTTGTCATGAGATGATGAATTGGTGCCAGAGTCCGCAGCTGACGTGGACGGTGTGACGGAGCTGTGTAGTTGCCGGAAGAGATGGCGCTTTGTGAAGAACATACCCAGGAGGTAGCCGAGGCCCAGCCCTGCCAGTATGCTGAGAGCCATGGCCTGCCACTGGGCAACGTGGAAAGACTTTGACATTTTCTTGAGTTGGTCGCCGTGTAGAGTAGAAAAGTAAAATATGATAAGTTAGGAAATGGCACTTTCTCGTTGTTTGCTCACTTCCTGGAATATATAATTAATACTCAGGTTCATGATATTATCATTTATGTTATCGTTAATTGTCTCTACACATACCAGCTAATTGGAAGTACATCTTATGTAAACCATATCAACCTAAAACCACTTAGTAGTACTACAACATTCCTTGGATAAATTCCTATCCATTACCAGGAGCAAATAAGTTAGGAAATGGCACTTTCTCGTTGTTTGCTCACTTCCTGGAATATATAATTAATACTCAGGTTCATGATATTATCGTTCATGTTATGGTTAATTGTCTCTACACATACCAGCTAATTGGAAGTACATCTTATGTAAACCATATCAACCTAAAACCACTTAGTAGTACTACAACATTCCTTGGATAAATTCCTATCCATTACCAGGAGCAAATAAGTTAGGAAATGGCACTTTCTCGTTGTTTGCTCACTTCCTGGAATATATAATTAATACTCAGGTTCATGATATTATCGTTCATGTTATGGTTAATTGTCTCTACACATACCAGCTAATTGGAAGTACATCTTATGTAAACCATATCAACCTAAAACCACTTAGTAGTACTACAACATTCCTTGGATAAATTCCTATCCATTACCAGGAGCAAATAAGTTAGGAAATGGCACTTTCTCGTTGTTTGCTCACTTCCTGGAATATATAATTAATACTCAGGTTCATGATATTATCGTTCATGTTATGGTTAATTGTCTCTACACATACCAGCTAATTGGAAGTACATCTTATGTAAACCATATCAACCTAAAACCACTTAGTAGTACTACAACATTCCTTGGATAAATTCCTATCCATTACCAGGAGCAAATAAGATGGAGAGATAGACACAGCTGACACAACTACTCCATTCACTGGAACAGAGAGCAGCACAACACGCAATAGGTCAGTATAAGCAAACAAACACTTCTTGTGATAAAACAAACAAACAAACAGCAACAAACAACAGATAAAAGGTCAAGTTAAAGATGCTCAGGAAATATGACATGATTAGAAGTAGGTTCTTAACTTCACCTACAATGAGAAAGTAGGCCCCCAGTCAGAAGCACACTCAGTTGTAAGTAGTGACCAGTGTCCATTTCCATGCATTAGCTGTCCAACACTTATAGCTGGACTCTATTCAGTCAATGAGTATGCATACACACGATTCATTACCCCATGCACTGAGCTAGTTTGTAAATAAGCACAATGTAAATGATGCCACACTATTACAAACTAGTGCATTGATTAATTCACTGGTCATGAATGAAGAGGTTTACTAAGTTTTGTGCGTGCATATGCATGAGCAACAAAAAGAAAATACAATCACAATAACTGGTAGTAGCCTGACCGGCACTGTATATACCATACCCACTGGCCATGAGTGATACACCAATACTAGCTCAAACTAATTGGGACCTTAAACAATTCATTTTTAAATGGTAAAATAAGCACACTGCTGTCTATACATCACACACACACACACACACACACACAAATGGCTGTACTGTATACTACTGCCAAGTAACAATAATTATCTAACCACGTACAAATTACTATTTAGATAGAGAAGTCACCTGCAGCACTTGTGAAGGGAATTCCTCAGGATTTGCCTCCACACAGTCTATGCAGAACCTCTTGCAATAAAAAATGCTGCAGGAATTGGACACACAAACTGATTTCTTACAGCTGCTGCAATGAGAACCCACTACCAATGGTCTAGGACTAGCACTGAAAGGATCCCTAGCTACATACGCCTCCTCCAGCAACCTGTACGTACATTCGTTCACAAATACAACCAAAGATCACACCACGCGACGAGATGACTGTTTTGATTACACAAAGGTGTCAGTGAAGGGATGGCGGCGACCAAAGGAATGGTAAGGAGTAGAAACGTTGCACTTCTCGCAAGTAAAATCACCCTGCTTGATTATGGGTCTTCTCCTCCCAGAAGATGATGCCATGAGCTGCTGGCATTGCGTTGGTAGGTGGGCAGCAATAAGAATTGCAACAGCGGGATTTTGGTGGGAATTTTGAAGTCCAAAGCAAAATGCCTGGCAATATTAAAAGGAGAGCCAGAAACTCTGGAGGTCCACCAGGTAACATTGTGACATGCGTATAGTACTACCTGATTTAATAAGTTCTTTACCGACAGCGAAAAAAGCTAAATCAAAGTGGAGTGGTACGAAATTTGGACAACTTTTGGAAAAAGCTGGTTTAGTCCTTGGTGGTGATCTGAACCAGAACATTCTGTGTATGTGTTGATTATGTGATCATAGAATGGAGTTATCAATCTTTTATTATAGCTGTGGATCCAGCTTTATTTCAGAGACAGCTTACAAATGAATTCAAGAAGTCTTCTGCAGATGACAGTGTGAGAAAAAATTAGCAACCAGTAGGTTAAATTACTCAGGCATTCCTTAGACTAGTGGTATTGTGGCAAAGGAGTATGTGTATATAGTATAGGTTGCATTGTAGCATAAAGAGTCATTTATTTATTTCATCTCACTTCACTAACCGATATTTCGTTGATCTAGTAAATATTACATTGGAGGGACAGTAATTTAGTAGATGGTGATTTTTGTGGATCGGACAGCAACCTCAACTTAGCCTTTTCATCTATAAAAGTTTTTATTAGAGATGTTTTAAGGCTAAGCAATTTAAATGTTCTGAATGTAGCGCACTGTAGGGATAACTGGTAAAGGAGTGTAAACATGTACTTAAACAATACTATTATTAATATTGATGACCCCTTTCCTAATGTTTTCCAGTTAGGTGTGCTATGCCCCTAAATAAATAATCAGAAATCTTTCTAAAACAGAAATGCTGCCAAGATCAAGTAATAAACATGGCATCAATGACTACAGACAATATTAATGAGTTGATAGAATTGCCTATGATGAAGAGAACTGAAGGGTTGATGACCTGCTCAGGAAAGCATGCACTAGATCACATGCTCAGCATAGCATGTAGCAAATATCATGTGTTAGCCCGGGGGGGGGGGGGGGGGGGGGGGGGAGGGGTATGAAAAAGACATGGCATGTCAAATTTTTTTTTTTTGGTTACATATTTCTAGCTTAGAATATTAGATGCAAAATCGAAATATTTTTAGGGATGGATAAGATGCCTGGGGTTTGATAATGTAATGTGCCCATGACAACGGGGTGAGTGTGCTTTTCAATGTATTAATTTTTTTTATTATAATATATTTATTTTCCAGGTGGTCTCTAGTTTCATGAAAAGTTTTCGTGAGTATGTTGAGAGTCCCACTAGATTCAAGAAGAGTTTGTTGCCAACTGAAGTAGCTCCTGAGGCAGACATTAGGTATACATGTATATGTGTCTCAGGCACAGTTGGTGACATCTAATATGAATGTGCTAGCTATGGCGTTGATTTGGCTTCTGATGCATTTTATTTACGCTTATGTTTGCTAAGTAATTTTATCATCAGAGAACTAGTGCTTATTTTATCAGCTAGATGCCTAAAGGAAGTGGAGCAGCTATAAATGGAGTTAATAAAAGCAGACACGGTTCTGTTTTTATTTTAGGGATCGATTCGGTGGACTAGATTCTTTGATAAGACTTCTTCTCGGTGTGGATGCCATTCAGCCATTAGTTGCAGATGTCCTGCTGGAGTGGTTGCCGGACTACATGGAGGATGGCAGTGATTCAGTGTCAGTTCTTGTTGGATAATTAGTCGGGGAAAATGCTTCATTATTTTAATCCTGTCTTTGTCTGGTAGTGCACATGGCATTGGAGCAGACGATCGCTTTTCTATGCCGAGGTTGATCTTGGGACAGATGAGGTGGTTGGATAACTTGGTGAATGGAAAGGTAAGGAGCACCCGTTGATTTGTCAATTCGTTTTGACATATGAGAGCTAAGGTGCTGATATTATAATGATTTTTGTGAGCTGTGCTCTAACAATTTTTTTCTTGATCAACAATATTGGCTGTTAGAATGAGAAAATTTGCTATTATTATTTTTTTTTTTTTTCGTGGCTTTGTTGCCAGGACCTGTGTGATAAATTGCTGGAGGTGGTTGAAATAGCGCCCGCAGAAATGCAGCGAGAAATCATAGTGGCCCTACCTGAAATACTGGACGATCCTCAGCATAACGATGCGGCACAGAAGTTGAAGTGAGTCGGCAGTACAGGGCAGACTGTAGAGTGAGGAGGTGCACTAGAAATAGTAAGCAATAGCAATTGTTGGGGGAAAGTGGAGACATTTGGAATTTGGAGGTAATTAGTTGTTTTTGCAGAGAATAGGGCAGTCATATTAAGAGGAAATGAGAACAATAATAGGAGGGAAAACAGCAAAGTGTGGACAATGGAGAAGAGAAATTGAAGATGATTGAAAAATAAGCACAGAAAAAAGACTTAGTAAGGCCTGTGGTGGGGCTCGAACCAATACCAACAGAGCTAATCACAGGAGTCATGGTTATGTGTTCTTTATACTGCAGAACTCTCCTTTCCATGACGACAAGCCTCACTGCACCGATTGTAGATGCTCTCTCGAATTTAAATATAGAGAAGAATGTTGCAGCAGAGGTATGTAGATATACCTTGTCCATGCTAAATAATCAGAATTCAAGGGAGATATCTTCAGATTTTATATCGGTGAAGAATTTGCACTTTAATTAACTGTTATGTTTATTGCCCATTCTTTTGAACGGGCTGACATGAGGTGTTTTAATTTAAGGGATCGACATTTTAGAATGCACAAGTACATTTTTTTTTTTTTTAATACCACATTCAAGGCTGGTTAAAATTTTGAAAATGTTTTATGTGCTTTCATTGTTCTGATGAGTAATAAATATTTACATTGAGGTCTTGGATGCCGCCATGACTTCTCTACAGTCAGCAGACATAAGTGACCTTCCCACAGTCTTGAAGTTCATCCACGAGTACATGACCCCAAAACATGCTCAGGAGGTGGCATCTGAAATACGGCTCAAAATCAACTTGGACTTTGACCCTGTACCAGTCATCAGTTCCACTCCACGGCTCACCCAGCCAAAGTAATTGCAGCTGCATTTTATTAATGTTATGAAGGGAGGGGGAAAGGGTTGTGTGTGAAATGTATTTCACCCATTTTAATGGTGTAGGACAGGGATTAAACATTAAGTAGTGGTCCCATTTGTGGAAATGTTGACCCTTTATCTTGCGTTGGTGCTTTTGAACAAATAAATATTTGAATAAGTATCTTATTTATGTATTTTATTAATTTTTTTTATTCAGGAATACAAAGAGTTCAGATTACTTCGTAGTTTTGGACACTATTCGAGCATCAATATCCTTCCAAAAGGGTGTGGCTGATGGTTGGATTAAGGTAAGGTTACCGGATCTGTCTCACAGATCAAGATTTAATAGAGGTCGATCGAATAGCTTTTGAGTTGACTGAAATGGAAAGCTTGTGTAGATTCGCTCCTCTATGAAACTTTAGCCAAGTTTTTTCTACTAATAGCTGGGCCATGTTGGGTAAGGTAGGTAATACTGCAGTATGTTTCCCTATTTTTTAGGCTATTTCAGCGGTGTCTAAGCCTGAAGACCATCGCGTGATAGACGTGTTTGTCCTGTTTGTGCTCTACTCCATCTCTTCTCATCGTAAAGTGGTGGAGAAGCTGTTCGTGACCAAGGTCAGGAGCGACTGCTTCAATGAGGAGCTCATGAACACTGTGTTTGGCTCCCACCCTGAGGTATGTATGTTTGGCGGGAAGGTATACATAGAGAAATAGCTACATTCAGATCATGTTGTGTACATAATTGTGTGTATGTGTGTGTGTATGTGCATGTTTGTGTGTGTGTGCGTGTGCGTGTGCATGTGCATGTTTGTGTACGCATGTGAGCAGGCATTGCGAGAGTTCTTCCCCACTTTGCTCCTCCTGTGTGACAGCTTGCTGTGTTCCTCCTCACCCACTGTGGCCATTTTTGCCAAGTCTCTCTACTGCCATTTGTTTGAATCTTTCAGAGACATCTGCTGCCAACAGGTTTGTCATTCCAGTCTCTGTCTGTCCTGATAAAACACAATATTGATTGGTTTACTTCCCTGTGTTTGGTGTCTTAGTGTGTGTATTCATGAATTTATATGTTGTTTGTGCATTATCTTTGGACATGTGTGTGTTCATGTGTGCATGTTTGTGCAGGTGTGTGTACGTGTGTATGTTCGTTTGTGTACATTTGTATGTATGTATGTATGTATGTGTGTATGTATGTATGTATATATGTGTGTATGTATGTGTGTATGTAGGATGTTGTAGATAGTCTGGTGGTCCATATTAACAATGGCGTCAGGTCCGAGGTAGACCACGCCCTCGACGTGCTTATGCTCCTTCTCAACAACCACTGCAAGATCATCGTCAGATTTGAGTCTTTCATTAAGGTGAGATAGCTAGTCATGTGATTGTCATGTGATGCAAGTATAATATGTAGACAGCTCTTGATTACCTGGGTCATCTCAGCATCCAACAGATTAGAAAGCTATACCAGATTCTGGCCTCGATGGCATTTTCAGATTTGGACCACGCCTCCTCCTTACAGAGCGAGATTCACACTATCATAAGGAAGCAGTTGACACACTTTGAACCAAGGTAAATATTCAATCGCTCGTTTGATAAGGGGTCTGATCAGTTTACAATGTGGTAAGGGGTTGTTAAAGCCACATGATTTATTCTTTCATTTGTGATAAGTGTATGAAGACTTTTGGGATACTTAGCTATGGCTAGATGGTACTGGGGCTGCTTACCAGACTGTACAATTAAATGTGAATTTTTTTATAATGCTCACATGAAATGGAAAATATAACCCTTATTTTATTTTTTATTCAGTCTTTGAAGCATATTTACTTGTAGTATTCTTAATAGCAAATTTTTCTCGTTCTATCAGCCAATATTGTTAATTAAAACTTAACCCAACGTTTCGACTTCTTGCCGAAGTTCTCTTCAGGGGGCAACTGTTAGAACGAGAAAAAATTGCTATTATTATAATTATTTCAGCTGAGAATGACTGAATTATAGTATTCTTACTTGTCTAAGTACTTCTGATGATGTCTGGTTATCTACACTCTCTTGCCACAATTGATTCATCAAAGTACGTAATGCCCTCTGTCGCAGGTATCGGCACATTGGAGTGATTGGCTCTGTCATGACCATACAGCAGATTGCCGGCCGCTCAGACGTCTCCGACACCATGAGTCAAAACAGCATCCATCTCTCCACCTCGCGGAGGCAGGAAATGGTACGTGTGTCACACCTTCTCTTCCACAGAAATTAGTCATTGAGCCCTGGAATATAATGGGTGGTTTAAACGCTGCCTTATTCTAAAGTGGAAGTTACCAGGCAAAGAGTCACTGACTGACACAGTTTATTACAACACGTAGTTATAACTTATTATTATTTTATGTAGCAATGAGCCTATATAATCACATAGCTATTAAGTGAGCACTTTCTATGGCTGAAGGGTTAATCGGTTGTTCGTTACAGGCTCGTACGCTTCTCGAAGAGGTCATGTCGACGTGTTCACACTCTCAGGAATGCTCTGTCCTGTTTTGTGACGAGATGTCCGGCGTAGTTCCGCAACTTGCCTCGTTCATCCTGGAGCACCTCGGCGATCAAGTCACGGGAAAGTTCCAAGACACGTATCTGTCGGAGATTACCGACGGAATTCCTCAAGGAGCGGGCATTTCCATGGAGTACCTGTATGGTTTGGACACCACTGACGAAGGCTCCATCGGACTCAATCTCTTCCCTATGGTAGTGGAGGCTCGCACTAATGTTGGAAGGGGTGGGGCTGAGGGTGCTGCCTCTGCTGCTGCAGACAAAAAAGAGGAGAGGCTGGTGGGAATGGCTTCCATGTTCCGTCTGCTCAGGAAGTGTGAGCTCCAGATAAATGGAAACTTGGATGGAATCGATGCTTTGCTAGGTAAAGGGTGGAACATGTGGTTAAGTTCTACAGTGGGTAATTGTGGTGACATTATCTGTCTAAGGTTGTCCAGTTCTTCTTTGCTCAAGTGATGTCTTTCAAGAGGACAAGTTTGAGTGTCTCAGTGAAGTGAAACGAATGGACATATGCCACTCCCTCTTTTACTGCATCAATTGGTTCCGAGAATTGGTAAAGTGTTGTTAAAACCAATGTGAGAACGTTAACTGATTATGTTGTTGGTTTATAGGTGTCTGCTTTTGGTGGTGAAGCAGACATCGACATGAAGGGGAAGGTTATCATTCGACTAAAGAACATCACAGACCTGCAGGACAGGCTTGGGAAGTGCATGACAGGTACTGTCATCCTTTACCTAGTTCATGACAAACCCTTGTATTTATTTTACGTGTGGTGAAAATATTTTAAATCATGTATTTACTGATGTCTGCTTTAAAACTTTTTTTTTTTTGCCTTGTAGTCACTCCATTATTTTCGCCACCATCCCTCGCCATGTCAGAGACTAGACTGCAAACCTCCAAGGGCAAGAGGTGAGTTATCATGGACAGCAATGACAGTTTAAAAAATAGTTGGTTTCATATTTAGTACCAAGGCAGATGTGACGCTGGCATCCATGACTGCTGCTACTGTCAATGTAGATAAGGTTAGAGTGCAAATGCATACTTGATTGAAGTATGTGTAATTAAACATTTTCACTTTTTTTACAATTATTTTGTTACAAAGGGAACATAAACTATACAAAATGAAGTGAACGGTCACGTCTATGTTGGAGTAGTCTGTTGTGTGGTCCATGCTCCCCCCCTCCCCCCCTCTCTCTGTGTGTGTATGTGTGTGCTGTGTGTATGTGTGTGTATGTTTATGTGCAGTTTTTGCTCTGTGTGTGTGTGTGTGTGTGTGTGTGTGTGCTGTATGGGTGATGTGTGTATGTGCTGTATGGGTGATGTGTGTATGTGCAGTGTGTGTATTTGCTGTGTGTGTTTATGTGCAGTGTGTGTGTGCACTGTGTGTATGCATGTGTGTGTGCTATGTGTGGTGGTATAATGTGTATTATGTGAGCATGCGAAGATATCCTATGAAATAATATATCGTCTGTCTATATATTCATTGACGTTTATTTCAGGAGAGCACTGGTATGGACAAATCTGCACCTGCGAGTAGTCTCGTGGACAAGCTCCTCCCATCCTTCCGACCTTTGGATCTCTCTGTATTCAAAGTGCTTCAGTTTGGGTGTCTGTCTCGCACCATGTTGGACTCTGACCTCCAGACTAAAGAACAAGAAGAAGTAAAACTCCAGGTCCCACAACTCATCTTCCTTCTACAAGACCTCTGCAGCAAGCTGTTGGCAACATTGGGAATCTTTGGGCCTAAAGTAAGAGAAAAAAAATTGTGTATCAGTCTGTATTTGTTGTTGTTGTTGTTTTTATAGGCAAAGTCAGGAGGTGGAGGCAGCTTTAGTTTCAGTCAGACTGACGTGGTAGAAGCCATGGTGGAAATGATGCCGTCTCTGTGCAGTCAGCTGGAGTCTAACAGTGCTTACTTTCAGGTATCACAGATAGAGTTGGTCTGAGGGTGGTATTGTGGGTGAATTATAGAAGGAGGCGAGTTTCATACTTCAGACCTAAGACTTTAATTATAAGTGATTATTGGAGGAGTGACTCATTAGTTCTTTATTCCATCTGGCTGCTGCTTGCAATTGTAATCACTGTTCTCTAATATGCCTTTCACTGAGTCTATTCGCTTGACCATATTCCCTTACAGTGTGTGTGTGTGTGTGTGTGTGTGTGTGTGTGTGTGTAGGAGTTGCTGGCAGAGAATGATGGAGTCATTGATATGGGAGCAGGTGGTGTGGACTATCCTCAGTATTGCCTGATGTGCCACTTACTGCTCAAGGTCTTCTCCAGCTTCTTTGGTTGGTACGTATGTTGACTAATACAAGTCCAGCTTTTAACTGGAATTGAGAATATTTGTGGTGTATGTGAGTTCTTGGAGTGTGTGTGTGTGTGTGCGCGCGTGTGTGTATGTGTGTAGGACTTCCCTGTCAGATCCCAAGTATTCGAAGGAGTTGAAGAGTTGTCTGAGTGTGGTGATGGAGAGAATCACAACTCATAGTCTGCCTTCGTCGCTTCAGGCACTGGCACAGTGAGGAGTGTGTGTATGTGTGTGTGTGCATGTGTGCGTGCATGGGTGCGTATGTGTGTGTATGTGCAAATATGGAATTAGTGGGAATAATGCAATTATATCATTATCTTTTATCCCACCATTTTTTTTTTTACTATTCCACAATTTCTTGTTTACTTTTTTAAAAACAATGTGTGTATGTTTGTGTTTGCTCGTGTGCAGTGGTGCATGCAAGTATTTCCAGAAATTTGCGGCGTATTTACCGACTCTGACTTGTGCCCATGCCCTTGCACAAGTTCTGGTAGCCATTTGCAGGACATCTAAAGCAGTCGAGGCACGCCCTTCAATCAGTAAGGGAAACTAGAGACAGAGAAAAAAAGTATATTGTTTTTTTAAAATACATTTTTTTGTCTCCTCTTTCTCCCAGTAGTACAGTAGTTTAGTAAAAATGTGTAGTTATATAGTAAGATTTAATACTGATTATTATTATTGGTGAACGAGTGAAGTGAGCGAGACACTATCTGAAAATTGAGGATATTTGTTTATATATATGTTTGGATGTATGTATGTCATTTTTATACTTTGACCCTGGCATTTTTGTGTTAGTTCTGTGGTCGACCCTGTCCCAAACTTCACTAAACAGAATCCTCTGGTTATCAACCATTACCCATATCATCCTAGAAATTGAATTGTTTACTGTTTTGAATTCTTTTTCCATTTTTATTCGAGTTAGTGGCAGTGGTAAGTTAATATGCTATTTGTCGTAGTTATAAGTCCTACGCAACAGTATTTACTTGAAAATTCATTGTCAACTAGACCAACCACGAAGGAGGTAAGTCCAGTTGTGTGAATGTATTGTACGTTACAACTACTACATAGCTAAATAATATTACCAAAGAAAACATTTAATGTGACTTGTTTTGTTTTTCAATTCAAACAGTTGTGGTGAGCGGTTACTATGGGTTTGAAACCCCATTACTGTGTATACGTAATTTAAAAAATTCGACCTTTTTTTAGTAGCTTGAGTGTTAAAAGTTAAAATCAATCCTTTAACAATAGTGTAGTTTTAGGCTTGCTCGCCATTTGTGCTCAAGCACATCACTAGTTACTATATATTTTCAGGTCGAGTGTGTGGAGAGCTATTGCAGCGGCCATGGCAAGCCAACGAGAGCAACCAGCTGAGGAGCAATGCTGTCACGTATCTCCTCAAGTATCACATCGAGTGGGCGTCCGACTGCCTGCGTGTGGTGGAGATTCTGGCTGGTGACGCCTCCACGGAGCTGCTCGGAGAAGAGACTGCCACAGAGTCCTCCAAGTATCCCACGCTCAGCACGTGAGTAGTGTCAGCGATAGTTATGAAATAAACTGCTGGTTAGATTATAGATTACTTGACATCTCTTGTTGCCGTTGGTATTATTTTGTACTAGAAAGTATCCCTCCACACCGTTTGCTTGATGTGCTAATAGGAATGCAGTAGCATTGTTATTATCCATTGCCACGTCGCTATTCTCTCTTACTTTTCTTGATCCATGTATTCTTTCTTTAATATACACATTACTGTCACTCTCTTTCCTCCTGAATCATCTCAACTCTTCTTATCTCTCCTTTCCATTCTTCAGCGCTTTCTTGTCTGTCTCTCCTACTTCTCAGTCTTTCTGTCCTTCTAGCTGTGATGGTGGACAGCTTTGTAAAACTATTGTCTTTCCTTTTGAAAAACAAACACACAAACAAACTTTTGCCATTATTTTCTTGTTGATTTCACTTGCTTTTTTCCTCACCTTCTACTGAATGTGATAACTGTATCCATTGGTGACAACTACCTATTTGGCAACGGTACTTTAATGGTGGCGACACTTTTACCTCTTCGACGACACTTTACCTCTTCGACGGCACTTTACCCCTTCGACGGAACTTTACCCCTTCGACGGAACTTTACCCCTTCAACGGAACTTTACCCCTTCGATGGAACTTTACCCCTTCGACGGAACTGTACCCCTTCGACGGAACTTTACCCCTTCGACGGAACTTTACCCCTTCGACGGAACTTTACCCCTTCGACGGAACTTTACCTATTTAGTGATCACACTTTACCTATTTAGTGATCACACTTTACCTATTTAGTGATGACACTTTACCCATATGGTGACCTAAAGTAATGAATTACAAGCATATTATTATATAGATAATAATAATAAGGATTTGGCAAGAAGTCGAAACGTTGGGTTAAGTTTTAATTAACAATATTGGCTATTAGAACAAGAAAAATTTGCAATAATAATAATAATGTGCTATTATTATAATAAAAAAAAAAAAAAGATTATCTTATCAACCTGCACATGTTGTGCTGTTGCCAGGGCCACATTCCCCTGGTTCTATCGTGCCATGATGACCGCCCTGGTGAACCAGCTCAAGACAGTGTCACTGTCTGGCAAGGAAACTTCAGAACAAGAGGAGGTAAGCCATTACCTGCTATGTGCTTAGCTATGTACAACTCCAATAATGTCTTAATTAGGATTTGCAAGACCATTTTTTTGCCATTCAAGTTTCTGCCAAAGTGTTTTCTATTTTGGTCGACTTAGTTCAGGTAGTAATTAAACTCATTTCTTATGCAATAAAGTTTTATTTTGCGATTTTCTAATACAGTCTTTCAGCAAAAGAACAGTTTTAGGAACAGTACTCAAAGTAAGTCACATTAGTGAGTAATGTCCAGTTTAACTCTTAATTGTTCATATGTATTCCTATCTCTCGTCTACCACTTGTACATGTAATGGTATGAAATAAAGTGTGTGTGTGTGTGTGTGTGGTACAGGTTGGCAAGCAATACGTGGATATATTTGTGCGGAATGCTATGCCAATACTTGACATTATGCTAAAACCCAAGAAGGTATACGTACAATTGATCCACTGCTGCTTCATTTTCACTCTGCCATCTTCTCTGTGTGTGTGTGTGTGTGTGTGCTTGTCTACTTGTTCAGGATGGTGTCATTAGCGTTCTCAAGACACTGCAGAAAAGTACGCGGTATTTACAACACTGTTGTTCGCATTCCAAGGTTGCCAAGGACACCAATCTCATAAATCATGTACCTCAGCTCAAAAAGAGCCTGGAAGTGCTTCTTTTTAGGGTCAAGGTAACATACAAAAGAGGATTGGGTTAGGGGAACACTTGTAAAGAGAAAAAAAAAAGAAAAAAGAAAAAAAGAAGAAGCTATTTTATAACCCGATTACTAGTAGTATTATACAAGTAGACTGGCATTGCCAGACCCTTCACCAACTGCTGCAGGAAGGAGGGAAGGGTTTGGGCATACACAATATAACCACTTATTTGTAGCTCTCCAAAAAGGTGTACCAATTTTTAAATTCTGACGAGCTTGTGCAATATGTTGTGATGTCACATCTGAAGAATGGAAAACACTGCATGTGTTTGTTTAACCAGACTTCTTTTGCCTGGATGTGTTGGCAATGTTGTTTATCACCACAAGTGTTGGAATTTCATAATTTGGAACACCTTTTTGGGGTGCCACAAACCAGTTGTATATTACGTTCCCAGTTACTCTCCCCCCCCCCCCCCCCCCCCCCCCCATCCCCATTGGCAGAAGGTGTGGCTACATGAAACTGCCATGCAGATTTGCATCCCACTGGAATTACTGTCAAGCATTGATAGGAGTGTGACATGTGTATCTACGCATTACACGCACATTGGTCCAGTCATTCCCACACACGTAACTAGTAAAACAATAGTGTTACTTTTATGAAATAGCCTATAGGCAATCTGTTGAATTTTTTTACTTGTATGCTACAGGAGTTGATGGCCAGCCACAATTGCCAGAGTGCATTCTGGGTGGGCACTCTCAAGAACAGAGACCTGCAGGTGAAGTCAATAGCTACAAGTCTTGTCAGATGTTATGAGATGCATACACACACACACACACACTTCTAACACAGGGACAAGAGATTCTATCACAGATCAGTCAGGCAGAAGAAGAGGAGGAAGACGAAGATGACATAAACAATGTAAGTCGGTCTCTAATCAGAGATCAATAGGTACTAATTATTATGACTCCTTGGTAAATTTGAAATTCTTAGTTACTCCACTCTATATTAATATTTGTTTCTATTATTTCAGAGTGGAGGGGAATCAAACAGCACTGGCACTATAGGTACGTCACAAGTGTACACTAGCTGATTGGACAAATATATGTACCATTTTGTTGTAGGTGACCTATAGTAAGAAACGCTTGTCTTCCATATATTCATCATTCTTCTCTATCCCACCACTCCCCTCCCCACCCCCCCATTCTTATGCTTTTTTCTTCTTTCTGAATGTCAATGAATTTATCAGCAGTTGAATAACCAGTTTATTTCTAAACCATTAATAAACTATAAACTAGTAATGAAATCTAACGCAATGATGGGTGAAGATGTCCAAAACCTTGGTGATGTGGAAAACTAAAAGCCAAGCTCTTTTAAAAACTTTCTGACTGCGATTCTGTGGTCGCCATTGATGATGATGCTTCCTGTGACTTCATCGACGCGAGACCGAAGATGTTCAATCTGCAAGTGCTGCCGCAATAGCTTCTCTAGCATCTACAGACATAGGAAAAGAGATCTCTCAATGGCAAACAATATCAGGTGTCAAAGTCATAGTTGTAATGACGTGTACGCAGGACTCCTTTTTTAAGTTGAGTTTGTGGAACAATATAAAATGGGAATTATTGCATAACCTACATCCACCAAATAAGATATTGCATGTACAAGCATCACTGACATGTGGTATCTTACGGTATTCCCAGGATAACTCTGACATTAACATGTGGGGCAAAAAGCAACCAATACAATTGAATACCCTCGATTCACAATTTAATTCTAAGAAATTTAAAATAACTGCAAAATATAAATTGATAACTAAACAGCACAACATAACTTACCACCACATCTCCATCTATCTTGCTAATTCTGGTGAGAACTCTAGTGCGACCGTTCCTGTAATCTGAATATACTGGGAGCTGCTTGTAGACGCTTCTTCGCACTCGGAAAGGGATATCAGGTTCTACTCCTAAAGGTGCTGGTTTTCCTAAGTTTCCAAACATAAAGGACATGAAGGAAAAAAAATTGTGGTGTTTTTACAGCATTATGAACCTGTTGGTGGGGCCCAACCAGTGGGACTGATATATTCTGGTTCGGTATCGTTAGAAGCAACTTCATGGACATGTTCCTGGCCTGTTGATGATTGAGGGGGAATATTGCTGCTTGTACAGTAGCATTTAAGGACCTCAAGACTCCTCAACGCACAAGACCGCTAACGGCCAAATAATGACATGAATTATAAAACTACGCTCCAGAATTGTCACTCACTTGCAAAAGGTTAAAACATAATCTAGCGCGGGCAGCCATACTGTAGATACCACCAAGCTAGCCTAGCTCCCCAACTCCACAACACGTGGGCAATACCTTTATGAAAGAAGACTTTCTAATTGGCGCGCAGGGGTTGCAGCTGCTGTCTGTTTTAATATGGCGGCAACCGGAGGGGTGGTTCAAATGCTTCGCAAGTCCTTGAAGGATGCAGAAAAAGATCTAAATACCACTGAAGATGCTATTAAAAAGTTAACCGGTAGGGACCCCGCTGACCGACCGTAAGTATGAGAAAATAAGTGTAAGGCGTTTAAGCGTCCCATATTTTCGCTCTTTTCTAGTGTTCAGAGGAGGATAAGTGGACCTGGCTCCGGCCCACGGGAAGGAGGTGGGACTGGACCTGAAAGGCGACTGAGCAATGGTGGAGGAGGAAGGATGAGAGCTTGGTAAATTATGAACCATTGTCTAATTTTTTTAAAAGATGACTAAAATACCTGTTCTCTCTCTATCTTGCCTCAGGTCTGGCAGCTTTGAGAAACCCCCTGCAGCTAAGAGGCCTGATGCTGAAGGTGGGCGGTCTCGGTAAGTATGCCATTAGATTGTTCAGGGTACAACTAAACGCCTTCTGATAAAATACACCACACAAGTTGGTACTTAGAAATTCTCATGACAAATTGTTGTTGCTGTTGTCCTGGTTTAGGATGGCTTCTAGGTTAGGTTCTGCAGGGACAAAGGAATCTCCAGCTGCTAAGTCCAAAGATCCTTTCAGTTCACATCCTCGGTAAGAAATCTTAATTTCTAGTTTCTCCAACACACAACTCTCTCTCTCCTTTTGTCTTTTCAATACAACAAGTTCCCAAGGTTGGTAAGAAAGTTTCAATCATTGTTGCGGTGCATAATACCACCTTGCTATTGGTTTGGTAATGTAGGGCAAGTTGATGTTAGGGTCATTGTTAGTGTACTCTGTTAAATATTGTTGTTCTCTTTTGTATGTACATTATTAACTGATCTTGAATAATCCAATATTATCAGTGATCGGCAATGCATCATTACACCTTTCAGGGTTTCATACAGGATTTTTTTCTGGGGGGGGGTGGCGGCGGCGGCACACGTTTGTTTGACCCCACCCACTTTTGCTGAAACCACACCCACTGGGCGGCGGCACACGTTTGTGTGACCACACCCACTTTGCTGAAACCACACCCATTTGATTAAAAATTGTCTCCGGTCTAGAATTAGTGACGTCAATCTTGGAAGACTAATGCGTACTGCAATTGAAGGACCTCAATTAACTGAAGTGAACTTTCACCAAATAATAGATATATACAAACAACAAAATCACTGTATGAAACCCTATTTACAATTCAACCGTACACTTGGTATTGTAAAAGCACTAAAATTTTTGTACATTTATGTTCAATTTAGCTATTTATTGGCGAGCGAGCTTAGCGAGCGAGACACTTACAGGGGTAACACAATCGAAAATCGGGGATGTTAGTTAATTTATTTATTTATTTGTATATATGTATGGACGTACGTAAGGCATTTTTGTACTTTGACCCTCGCGTTTTTGTGTTAGTTCGGTTGCCGACCCCGTCCCAAATTGCACTAAACAGAATCCTCTGGTTTATCGATCAGTACCCGTATCACCCTAGAAATTGAATTGTTTACCTTTTTGAATTCTTTTGCGGGTGCAGTTCAAACTTGAAAACTTAAGGGACTTCCATTTCTATTCGAGTTAGTGGCGATGGTAAGTCAATGCGCTCTTTGTCATGGTTATAAGCCGTGCGCAACAGTATTTACTTGAAAATACATTGTCCACTAGACTACCGCGAAGGTAAGTCTGTGTAGGTGCATGTCCAGTTGTGTCAAAGCATTGTGTGTTACAACCACTACTTAGCTAAAGAATATCACAAAGAAAACTTTTAAATAACTTGTATTGTTTTGTTGTTGTTTTTTTTCCTTCAATTCAAGCAGTTGCAGAGTGTTAGTTGTTACTATGGCACTGAAATCCCTTTACCCTGTATGCTAAATAAACAAACTGGACCTTATTTTCAGTAGCTTTAGTGTTAGAAGTCAAAATCATTCATATAAAAATATTATAGTCTTTAGGCTCGCTCGCCATTTGTGCTCAAGCACATCACTAGTTGAATAAGCTGTAATGATAAGATATAATTGTGAAACTAGAAACTTTGTGTATTACAACTCCAAAGAATAGTAAGAAATGTAGTTTATTTGTACTGCAATAGGAACTATTCTTACGTGAATCGCAAAATGATCAGTGGCACCAATCCAAATGAGCCATAGACTTTAGTAAAGTCTCTTTTGCCTCTTAACCCTTTCACCGCCAAGTTTACATGGGACTTGTATTCATAATAGACCAAAAAACCAAAATAAATTTTGATATTTATTCTTCAATAGCTAAATTCAATCAGTATTATTTATAAACCAGAGCTAAAAATAACATGCGGACATCGGTCAATTACCGTACAAAACTTGATTTGGACCGCACAATCAATGATATGCATGGTCATTGTGTCCGGCCAAAAGGTGTTGCATCAAAAAGAACCAGAAATAAAGTTTTCTCACTCGCTGGAAAAACGCAATAAGTGACGGGAAGCAATAATTAAGTCAGTCGCGTGAGCCTTCCGATTGTGCTGAATCAGCAATTTCAGTTCTTCAGAGATTGATTGCGTGCGCGGAGTCGATTGCTACCTTTCCCTCAAGTTTTCTGCGGTGTTCTTCTGATTTAGCTTCTTGTTAGGCTTGTATGGTTGTGTCCAAGAAATCTACGATCCCTTCGTAAGTTTATTTCCTGTTGTCAGCAAAAAAAAAAAGTGCTATTAGCTGTAGCTTCTTTTGTAGCTAGTGCTCGTTATCAATGAACGACTGGACTGGCACTGCTAGTTAACTATTTCTTAACAACTATCACTAACTCACTTATTTAAATCATATAAGGTTATAATAAATGATAGTAGTGCATGAACTATAAATTCACACCATGATTATTTAGTTCATCATTATTTAACCATACTCTGACCAGTTTAGTAATAACAATAATTTGAATAATGAAATGGGTTGACCACTCAAAATAAGTCAATGTCCAGGCAAACTTTGATTTGTTCGGACAAATTGTCCAGACAATTTTTGAGTGTTATTTTTAGGTCTGATAAACTGTTCTTTTACATAAAAACTTACTAAAATCTCCTTGTTGTTCTACTAGTAACTGCTCATCATCTGTACTCATATCATCTAAAATTGAACGGTCTGCCACAGTATCTGAAAGATAGTCAAGAGAATCTCTTGATAATAATTGCTGGCCCATGAAAGCAGTAACTTCTTCTGTTTCTCCATTTTGTTCACCTTCACTGGAGCTTTCTACTAGGCCGAATACATCGTCACTATCCAGGACATACGCCAGGACCTCGTCTCGCGATAGCCTCGCCATTTCTTTACTCAAACTTTGAACTTTCAGGAAGTATTACCCTTAGTTACCGTTGACGTAATTATTCTATATTAAGAACAGTACTAAAATAGTCATTTCTAAAGCTTTTAAGCTTTGTTGCGTGTCGATAGCATGAACGGTTGATTTTTTATACTTTTTTAAACACAGGCGTACTGCTGAGCGCCATATGGCGCTTATGGCGGTGAAAGGGTTAATGACAACCTTTGAGCTGTCAAAATTTTAGTTAGAGGAAAGCCTGAGTATGCTTATTGAACAATAATTTGATTGTTGTACTACTACTATTATTATTATTATTATTAATGACTCGGATAATTCTGAATGTATTCAGCCTTGCGGGTCGACTGGGTCCACCTCCTCAGAACGTGGTGGTCAGTGAGGAGGAGAATGAGGAAGAAGACGAAGAGAAGGAAGACGAAATAGAGAGGAAGATGGTCAGTCATTTATGTGTAGCTGTGCCTTTAATAGCAGTGTGTACTGCTTGATTGTTTCCCACTAAGATCATGGGTCACTAACAATTTGTGGTATGTTTTTGCCTTCCAGCCAGTTCTGCAGTCGTCTGTTGTAGCTACTAAAGTTCCACCCCGTCCTGCAGCCAGCACTCTAGATGAGAACAGCAAGAAGAGGTTTTTGCCTATACTATATTGTGATTCTATAGCTGTTGTTATGGCTGTGGTTTGGTTCATAGGAATCGAAGGATGTTTGGTTTTCTGATGGGAACTCTACAAAAGTTCAAAGAATCAGAAGAAAGCACGAAGCAATCGGAGAAGGTATTTTTTTTAATGTGAGAGTTCTGGTGGCACTTTACTAATTTAAAAAGTTCAAAATAAAGAAGAGGGCAGAAGCGAAAAAGACAAAGGAGGGAATAATGTAGACGAAAACATGAGAAAAATCTATAGTTTATAGATAGTTAATTAAGTTTTCATATGTGAAATATTACGCAGGATTTGTTCCACAAATGGTGACTGTTGTTTCCTTTTATCTTGTAGTCAGTGTGTGTACTGTTGTGTAGGAGCGACGGCGTCAAGAGATAGATGAAAAGGTGCAGCACTCTCAGGAGCTGGACAAGCAAGTGGCACAACGGGAGAGGAAGGATCTTTTCCAGCAGCGAAAGAATCAGAAAACAAAAATAGCAAGACTGGCCAATCAGATGGAACTGGTTGCCATGGTAATAGGCTTTAGTTATGCGTTATAGTGTGATGATGGGGAAATATTTTCGAATGGTTGTATTTACTTCTCCCATTTTTCTCTCGCTCCGTATATGCTTGAGCTCACTGTAGCTCTTGTTTGCTCTCAATTCTAGCCCCTCCCCCCTACTCGCTTACTCTTGAATAGTGGCAGCTGTAAAAGGACTGCTACTAAACCAACTGCAGCTTTTCTATATTGTAGTAGAAATTAAGGAGACTGATGTGGACTTGGAGAAGACTGATTTTGAGCATACTGTATACATTACATTTTTTTTGTGCTAAGGGCTATTTACAGTGATTAGAGCGGTTGGGGAGCTACATCTACAACATGTGATGATAGGACACGTATAGTCATATTTGTCAGTAAATTGTTAATACACATTTAAAGTACAGTGATGGGAGTGGAGTCATGCTTCCACACCTTGAAATAGCCAACGTTGATCGATTAAGGAGAAAACAAACCCATTTTAGGGGCATTAACTATTTATGCTCAAAACTGCCTATTTTCATTGATGGGGTACAAAATGAAGTAGTCATGACGGTTTTTGGCATATTATTCTTTCTTTCTTTATTTTATGTTGGGCAGTACGAAGAGTGGAATTCTCATGACAGGAAGCTGATGGACTTCATCAAGACCAGCTCCAAGCCCCACATTTTCTACTCACCAGCCACGCACAATGCCAAGACCCAAAAGCTCCTCTCTCAGTCCAAACAAGCCATTACAGGTGAACCAAGCTTTATGAGTTGGTAGCTGCACTGATGGTACATGTCACTTGTAGACAAGATGAAGAGAAGGCAGTCTGAACTGGAAGCCATTCTCGTGGAGAGGAAGAAAAGGCAAGAGGAAGAAGAAGCTGCTAGGCAAACTGAATCAATAGGGGATGTTGAAAATGAAGAGGAGGGGAAAGGGGAGAAGGGGGAGGAGGAGGAAGGGGAGGGGAAGGGAAGGGATAGCTCTGAAAGTGGCGAAATCAGTGAGGATTGACCGTGCCGTTTGGAGCTATGGGGTAGATTTAATTTAGAGGTGTCCTCTTGTTTTCACTTTTTACACTTTCCAGTCTTCCTTTTCCTTTTTGTTTTTCCTTTTCTCTTTTTGTTGCTTTGATCTGTTATATATATTATTGAAATTGAAAGGTACATTGAGTGATCAGAATGGTACATGTTAAAAAACAACAATAGAAGTGGCATTGGTGTCATGTCTGTGATTCTTGTTCTTCTGGATTGCCATCTTCTTCCATCTGTTTCAATGCCTGCAAGATCTCTTCTTTCTGTTCCTTCAAAGCCAATTCTTCAGCTTCTTTTTCTTCCTGTTCCTCCCGCAACAAATCTTCATGGATGTCAATGGCGTACTGCCAGTCTGGAGTGGTGATCCCTAGGCCATAGGACAGCTTTTCTCCCAGGAAATAAACCACTGCATTGACACAGCCCACAGAATTGTCATTGTACAAAGCAGGCACACACACACCACCTTCACATTAGTGTCAATACATCACTACATTGCTATGACTACAAAGTAAAGAAGTGACCGTACAGCCCACAGAATTGTCATTGTACAAAGCAGGCACACACACACCACCTTCACATAAGTGTCAATACATCACTACATTGCTATGACTACAAAGTAAAGAAGTGACCGTCACAGGTGGTACTTTACCTGTCATTACTCCGCCTCCGATTTTGGCTGCCAATCCCCAAGTGTAGCCAGCCCACGACTGACGTTGTTCTTGCCGGCTCTCGCGGTCCTGGACATCTGATGACATTCTGGTGCTCTCGTTATTATCCATTCCTGAAGGCACTATTATCCATTCATAGTTTTTACAACACCGACCAGTGTGATTTGGGTGTGGTTTATACGTTGATAGGCGGAGCTTGAGGTGCGCGTCAAGTAGAAAGAAAATGGCAGATCTTGGTAGTCCAGAGCCAGAGGAACTGAACGAGTCGCGACCAGAAGCGTACAGGTTTGTGAGGGTTCCTGTGGAGTCTGTACAATCTTGTGCAGATCAGTTAGGGGTAAAGACTGCTGAGGACGTTCCTGGAGGAATCGTAGAAGATGTTAGCTTCAGATTACGACAAATCACTGATGTAAGTTGGGACGGATCAGTTTGTGAGATGGCATCTCATTGAAGTGGCTCAAATATTAGATGTTTCCACCTGCCACAAATAGTGGTGTGTATTAGTAGCATGAATATCAGTAGTGCCAAAGATGAGTCCTATCTAGAAAATAGTGTTGGAAGACAGAAGCTTAGGCAACTCCACGATCCTTTATGTAAATACACATGGAAACAGTTAGGTACTGCCTCAGAGGGAACTACCTTTTTTTAGGTCCTGAAGGCACTAAGCTTTTGCATCCTGAGCGCAGCGAGGGTGCTAATTAGGCCTGAGGGAACCAAAAAATGGTAGTTCACGACAACTATGCAATGCCTAACTAATTTAGAACATAGCGACTGCTCCTAGCAATGCAATTGGACGGACACTAAGTGTCCTTGCCCTCCAGGCGGGGATAGTGTCCCTCTCTAAAGGACCTAAGCAGTTTAAAGTTCCTCTGTCACAATATAAAACTACGTCAGCTATGTTCCAATATTAAATGTACCTATTATTGACTGATGTTGTACAAGCTAAATGCTGCAGTTCGTGTTCAGCCTAACAATGCACATTGTGTTTGACGGAAACGCTCCTCCCCCCCTCTCCTCTTTCCACACTAGATGGAACCCTGCAAAATGAATTTTTTTTTGTATAAATGTAGTGACACTATAAGTGTTGAATGTTTTGTGTAGACTGCAGCTCAGTTCATGCATCATTCCAAGAGGAGAAAACTCACTGTGGAGGACATGGATAAAGCCATGAAGTTCACTGGACTAGAGGCAAGTTGTGTGGATAGTATTATTTGTGACATTATGATGTCTATTACTGTAGTCTTTATTCGTAGTCAGATGTCAATTTGTGTATTTATATACCAATGAATGGAGATCTCTTATTTTTTTATAGGGCTTGCCTGAAAAATATTTGAAATCTTTTGTTTTCGATATCTGTGTTCACAATAATGCATATCTATGTGGTGGTAATTTATAAATTATTTCCTCGTCTTAGCATCTTGGTTAATTGGGCCAGTGTGTTAGCGTATTTAGTGTGATAGTTGAATAGATGGCTGTGTTCATATCTTACAAGGCTAGGTAAGGAAAGTGCAAAGGTCAAAATTACTTTCTTTGTTATGTTTCTGCTCACTCTAATAATTTGTCTAACGGGTTTTAATTCTTGTAGCATATAATTCACTCTGTTATATGACACTTGCAGAATCTCTACGGCTATCACTGTCAGACTTTTGATCGGTACGAGGACGAAGAAGACTCGATGCTTGAGGACATTGCGCTGGCTCCACTTGCAAAGGATTCCTTAACCTCAGCCAGCGTACCCTCCATGTCATCGTCGTGGCTGATGGTGGAAGGGGTGGAAATTGGCGATGAGGAAGGTTGGGTTTGTTGAGATAAGGCATTATAATGTAAATTTAGTGTGATCTACACTCATAGGTAAGAAAGAAGTGGTTCAGATATCTCCCGGCAACTCGGAGGTCAGTGCGTGTGACTTATCTACACATGCACACTTTTGATTGTGGTACATGTTCATTGGACATGTGCTAATTCATGCCTTTGCTGGGTGTGATGCGTTCTCATCGGTGTTTATTAGTCTCAGCACGAGTTTTTGTCCACCATCTTGGAGGCAGTCACTGGAGAAGATGAAGACCACAGGAGGGTGAGTGTTTGATGTATGGAAGTGGGAGTGGAAGAGATGGAGTACTATAGGAGTTGTATTCCGTATGGAGTGGAACATACAGGGACAGTTGCGATACAATGTTCCGTATGGAGTGGAACATACAGGGACAGTTGCGATACAATGTTCCGTATGGAGTGGAACATACAGGGACAGTTGCGATACAATGTTCCGTATGGAGTGGAACATACAGGGACAGTTGCGATACAATGTTTTGCTTTACTTTCTGTGCATATTTTCGCCCCTTTATTCTAATGCTTAAATAAGGAGCAATCATGAAAATAATACAAGATTTCAGGACGGTAATACTTATCAAGAGGAAAAAACAACAAACAGATTTAGCAATTTTTTAAATTTTATTTGGGGCATGTTGGTGCAAGCTTTTTATATAGCGAATACTTATGGTGGGGTATTTATTTTTTTAATTTTTTTATCAGTTTAGTAATTATTTGTTTATTGTTGTTCAGATTGTTTTAGTGATGGTGCAGAACAAATTATCAGTGGCCAGTGTCTTGCCAGCTTTAGTGCAGTACTTGCAGCAAACGGTAAAGTATCAGCATTTCAATTAACAGTGTCCCTCCATTCAGTAGAGGGGGTGCATGCATGTCTGTAGCTATCGCACTGGGACCAGTTCACACCTCTACAGCTGGATAGACTACTGAAGCTACTTCTGGCGTTGTTTCAGAACCAGGGTTTGTTCCTCGATCCTTACTGCTCTGCTCTCTTCCCTTCCCTCAAGGAGATCATCCTCTCTTCCTCTTACCTCCTCACTGCACAACAGACGGATGACTCTAATTTATTGAGCCATTGGGACGTCAGGAGAATGGCGGCACTTTCTCTGGCTCAGCTGCTGACCAGGTCAGTCATCCAACTTGGTCTCACAGAATTTTTTTTTGTCTTTTTCTTTTGCTCTTTCTTTAAGGTATTTAAAGAATAGTTTTCATATCCAATAATGATGATGAGGCACTGTAATTGCCCCAGTTGCTTTATTAGAGAAAAAAAATGTTTGCAGTATGTTTAATGTCATTAGCATTTAAAACGTGAGGGGATTTAAAACGAGAGGGGAAAATGTTATGGCCTGTTGGCCCCTTGTGTGTATAATGAAACAACCAAGTAATAGCCAACAACTCCCCCCTCACACACACACACACACACACACACACACAAACATATTCCAGATGTTCTTCAATGCTCACGGAATGCTTGCAAGAACTGTCTAGTGATTTCCAGACAGTCTTGACCCCTCCCCACTCTTCGACCATGCCGGTGCTCTATGGTGTCATCCTAACACTCGTTTTCCACGGCCCAGTTACCGTCGTCAATGTATTCTGCCCCCACATGCAGTCGCTAGTCCACTATCTCTCTTCTCTGGCCGATTCAGGCGGTGTGAATGGGAAAAGGGATATCAGTAAAGTCATGGATGCTGTGCTGGTAAGTGGGTAGATGGACATACATTAGAAGGGGAAGGAATGGGTGTGGAGCTGGAGGGGTACGGTGGTTTCATGTGTAAGTATATAGTGTTATGTTATTGAGGTAGAACTTTTCTCCACTCTGTATTAATGACATTTGTTTTGAGATGAGATTTGTTATTTAGCTATGTGTATAATATGGCATACAATTCTGTCAGGTAGTAACTGTCTAGAAAGTCTAATAAAAACGGTTTGGTTCAGAAATTTAAGTAACTTAAAAAAAAAATTAAAATAAGTTTTTTTTCCTAATTGACGTTCTTCATTTTTTTCTTTACTTGTTTATTTATTTTTGTTGGGCTGTGTTTAATAAACTTTAATTTATAATACACATTTTATCTTGCATCCACTTTACTCTAATACTTAACAATTATTATTGTTTTTAGCTGACGGCCGAACTGCTTCTCACATGCAACACATCAGTCTCTCTACCCCTCCAGAGCAAATCTGTGTTGGCAGAGAGCGGAGTTGGTAACAGCAGCGGCGGTGGAGGCAGTGGTACTAAGACTAGTTCCGTAGGGCGTGGTCTTCTCTCACCAGGCAGTGATGTCATGGACCATTCCAGTAGGCTCATGCCTTCTTCTACATCTGGACCTTCTTCTAGTCTGTTTGGCAGTCCATCTCTCTCACTGAACCCAGGGTCTGTGTTGGAAGGAGACTTGCATGACACCAGCAATGGTTTGAAGAATGACAGCAAGCCCAGGGAGTCTTCCATGTCTCTTTATGGCTTCTTTTCGGATATCTTTGGGGAAGGTCTTGTCATGCGACTAGCATCACATGGTCGGTACAAGGCTTTGGGGTCCTCTCAGCCCCTCCCCAAGGAAACTAAATCAATTGGATCTGAGAAGCAAAGAGAAGAATTAGTTGTGCAAGCGGCGGATAGGTTGTTGGAGAGAGAAGGTTTCAAGTCAGCTCGGGTTCAGTTGCCAAGCAGACATCCTCCTCTTGCTGTGTCGTCTAATCGCCGATCAGCTCCTGGTCGCCGTGATCCCTGGACTTTCCCATTGCCCCAGGCAGTCTTGCCCGTCTCGAAGAACCCGCTGGACATGGACTGGAAATATCAGAATGGAGAGAGGAATAAGATTTGGAACCAAAAAATTATCAAAGGTTCTCTTGCGAAGGATAGGAGCCGGAATAGGAAATGTTCTCCAATTGACATAGGTGACGCTTGGCTTTAACTTATATGTTCTGTGTACAATCATTCTTATACGTTTTTTCTTCATTTGTTTTCCACTTCATTTTTGTTTTATAAGTAAAAAAACAAAACAAACAAACAAAAACAAAGAAACAAGCAAACAAACAAACAAAAAACATTAAGAAAACCAAGATAGCTAATCTTATTCTTCTTTGCTAGTCGGTGGGTGGGTGGGTTGAAATAGATGGAGAGTGAGAGAGAGATATATAGATGGGTTATTCATACATTACAGATGTCTGAATTCATGTTGCAAAACATAATCCAGCGTTTGATGATGTGCTGTACGATGTTTGATAAGCTAGGTTTCAGTGAACTGTTCATTAACTTGTGCATGTTAGATTTTAGGAGGTTGACTTCTTGTAGACTGTTGGAGTATATTTGAGTACAGAGAACTATTTGAAGTAGGTTGGGCAATGTGGTGATGAATCAATAGAGAGACATGTTCATACGTGACATTAATTGACAAGGTTGGCTTAAGGGTCCAGTCTCGTGTAGCTAGACCATTTACTGGACCACTACGCAGGGAAAGGCAGTTTAGTAAATCAGAGTCCTAGTACAAGGTCAACCTTTTTGATTGTGAGAAACTCTAGTTTTGTGTGTCATCTCTACCCTAAATCTTTAACATTTCGTCTTCTAAGTTAATGATGCTATGTTGCACTGCATTTCTTACAACTCCCATTGAAATCATCTTGATAAAGTTGTTACTAGTCATGTTTGTTTTCCAAACATCACTGATATTATTAAACTTTTGGTTATGTTCTACTAAATCCAGTAGTTGTTTGCATTCATTCAAAACTTTTGTTTTCTATTTTGTCTTTTTCTCCACTTCATCCACCTTCTCTACTCCATTCCTCTCACCCAAGATTCCTTTATAATCTTTTCCTTTTCTTTGTCGTTCATCCAACCTCCTTTTGTATTTTCTGGCTTACTTTCATCTTGTTTCTCATCTCCTTCCTTCTGGTCTTTAGACTGCTTCCAGTTTCTCAAGAACTCCATTTTCTGTCTCTTTTACCACAGACCTCTGCCCCCCCACCCCCTCCAATTCTTTGGTTGAAGAATCTGCCCATTTCCACTTTCTCCCTAAGCCATTTTCAGAGTATTTTAGTAACTTTGATTGATATACTAAGTCCCAAGCAGTGTTACCATAGAGTTCTACTGTGATGTCATGAAGAAACATGGTATCATCATTATGCTAATCATAATCTCATCTCATGCATTATCAGACGAGGCCATCACCTGCTGATATTTTTTACAAAGACTGTTGCGAGACGATGTAAATAGAGCTGCAGAGTCAGTGGCATCATTTTTTGGCACCTTACTTTTTGGCCTTTTATGCTGGTGGGCTTTTTCTTATCTTGGAATGCCTGTGTTTGAAGGCTATATTATATCACATTCATAACAAGTATTAGTCTCCTGTAGCCAGACCCTTTACTCCCACTGTGTAGCAGGTAAAGGATAGTAAAGGGTCTGGCTACAGGAGACTAGATAAGTTCAGTACGTATGTACATGTATATGGGTGCATTTTTTATAGCTACATTGAATTATGGCTATATCAACAACAGAAATATAACTGAAAAGTAACCACAGAGGTTATCTACTGCTCAGACAACTTAATTATTTCTAATTGAAATAATTAAGCAGTAAAGCTCCACAGTATGGGTTAGTCAGTCAGCTGGTGTGGTAACATTGGGAGAAGTTTTGTGGAGGTATAGGTTAGTTCCCACAATCACTGTTAAAGACCTCTACTTGACTAAAATGATTATGAATTACTGGAGGTGAAGATGAGAAGCTGTAGGATGATAAAATTAATGAGTGTGAGAATGAAAGTGAAGAAGATTAGTTCCTTTGATTGAGCTTTTTACAAGCCATTTTAGTGTTTGGCTGTTGGACAATAATTATTCCAAGGCATATATTCTTGTTCTAAGAGCAAATATTGTGTTAATTAAAACTTGTAATATTGGCTGTTAGAACAAGAAAATTTTCTGTTATTATTTTAATTACTTCAGCTGAGAACGACTGAATCATTTATTCTGTACATAAATCTTTTAAAACAATCCTGTTTAAGACTTAAATTTTATTTTCACCCTCACTCAAACCACTCTTCTAAACTACATATAGGCTAAGTTAGTTATATACTACACAGCTAATTAACATCAGGCTGCCCTGATAGGATGCCTGCTTTACTTATCGTTTACTCCCAAGGCTTAGAAAGTGCTACTGTCAGAAGTTGTTCCCCTGCAAAACCAACCAGCACTCAGAAGATGTTTTCATCTCTGAAGCGACCCTGTAACCTCAAGGAGAAGACTGATTATTTCATTTTTTACATTAAATACTAAGATCTCTCAATACACCAATATCATTCTTATCTTGGAATGCCTGTGTTTGAAGGCTATATTATATCACATTCATAACAAGTATTAGTCTCCTGTAGCCAGACCCTTTACTCCCACTGTGTAGCAGGTAAAGGATAGTAAAGGGTCTGTTATGCCTTACATTGTTGTGGCGGTAAGCAAATTACCGGGAATGGCCCCCCTCAACCACAAATAGAAATTCCTGTAAGTATCAGCCAACCTTCTTTGCGGTAGAATTTCAGGTATAAAGGAGGTGGGGAACTCACCAGTTCCACATTCCTCCAGAACAAGTTTGGTATGGCTATACCCCCAGACCTTCCACGCGATTTGCTCGCTACGTGGGTCTACTCTAAGGGCCTAACTAAAATTTAATTGCCTCCAGGCTTTCGCAGCAATATCTTGGTAGCTAGCTCCACTGCAACTAGTTCAGCTAGAAACCAGACTGCTGAGACTACTCAGCTTAATTGCAAAAGTGTGCGCATGTCGGCAATATAGCGTCGACTGCACGGAAGGTTCACTGTGATTGTTCACGGATCTGTGAGGTATTGGGTTATTGTTTTGGTGCGCTACTTGTGTATTGTTTCTACATCCTAGACAATATCGATTATTCTACTGGTAAGCTATAACATATCTGTCTTAACATTAATAATTTAATCAACAGTCTAGCTAAAACCAAAATGAAAAAAAACAACAAAAAACAACAACAAAAACAAAAACCATCCTTCAAATTAGCATAAAAGAATATTATTTCTAATTGATTCAAAGTGATATTATAATAATTTTGCTTATTTGCTTGTATTTATATTATTTTGGTTTTAAAAGCGCTAGGGTTACTCACCTTAACACACCAATATAGTTGTTATTTCGTAAGATAACTTTAAAGTCACTAAAAAAAAGTTGAGTAGCTAGCTGCAATACTACTACACTTTCTTAATCCATTTCTAGTCCATTAATTCTCTCCATGCCTTATAGTTTGAAATAGGGGTCATTGTCATAATGGCTGTACTTGCCAAGTTCGCTTTATTATTAAATAAAAAATATCAGCTCTAAGAAAATTATTAGTGGTGTAACAGCGAAATCATTCTAGCAGCGAAATCATTCTAGCAGCGAAATCATTCTAGCAGCGAAATCATTCTAGCAGCGAATAGTTCCGCCCTGAGCGATTGCGCTGGCGTATTTGTACTAGTCGGAACGTTTTCGCGTCTGCGTAAATCTCGTGAAAAATCCAACTCCTGCGTGTCGCGTACGCTCCACAAACCAAGGTAAATTTTATCTTACAAAGGTAGCCCAGTTTGGAGTGAGAACCCACTGACCTATAAATTCATCTTCTCCAAAAGCAGAAAAGAGCTAAGGTGGAGTCTGTCTGCACTAAAAATAAATTGTGAATTTTACGTTGCAGCAGCAAATAAAGAGGTCAATTCATATTGACTTCGTTGGAGGATGCAATTTTGAAGAGATGGATGAAGAGAACCAAATAATCAAAAAATTGATTACTGGCAGGACATTTAAAAATTGTAGCTACCTAGCTACAAGAAATAGCTACTTAATGTTAGTATTTGAGAACGAACGAACTTGAGCAGTCCACTAATTTAATACTTACTGTACAGTAGATGTCACTTAGCATGGTTGACGATAAAATTAATCGTGTAGATGATAGTAGCTAAATACAAGTAATATAATTAGTTATTAGGAGTCAAACTAAAGTAATAAGTAGGATTAGCAATTAAAAATTGTACAGTTATAGTAAATAACTCGGTTATTTTGTTCTCATCAATTGGCTATTTCTCGTTAAAAGCAGTAATTCTTGCCTCCTAACAAATCTGATTGAACAAATAGCAGGCTAGATAAATAGTGTTTTTGGCTATTCATTTGGCTCAAATTCTAATTTTAAGAATTCTTGTTAAAAAAACGTTTAGACCATCTTGCAACACTATTTGTTTTAGCACATGGTTGTGCCTTATCATCTCTTCTAATTAATTCTTGCCATTTATTGTCTCCCTCACTTTCAATTCTGGTAAGTACCTATACAAATTTGTTGACTAATTAATAGAAGTATTAGCTAGATACGAGGTTTATTAATGAATAAAAATATAGATAGCTTTCTATAGCTAAGATCAATTCAGAGAATAGCTATATAATGAAGAAAAACAAGCTATTATTGCTCATAACGAGCTCCAACAGTACGATTAACTGCAAGTACTTCAGGTAGAATGCTTGGAATGCAGGGACTACTTAGTGTCCAGCGCAAACTGAAGTCCAACCTCCCAGCCTGCAGTCAGCTGGAGTGAACTGCCTCCCACTGGTTGCAGAAGCATTGGGAGGGCCAACTGAAGACAGGAACCACACCAACAAATTCCTAGGTCAAGCAATAGCTGGCAGATCTAGCTCTACAGACCCAACCTCCACTCTCAACCCTCTTTCTGAGACTTGAAGCAACGCTTGCCTCTAGATCCATGCCAACCGACCTTCCCCCTTCCTAGGTGGAGTAGCTTAACATTCTGTCAGTTTTTCAGTTTTAATGACTTTTAATTTCTTGGCGTTTTTGCATTTTCTTGCTTTTTAGAGTTTATTTGGAACCAAATGCGCATGTCCACAATAATATAATTATAATAGCGTCGACTCCACGAAAGGTTCACGCTGTGATTGATCACGACCTTTGTGGTGTTGGGTTATTTTTTGGTTTGCTACTTGTGTATTATTTCTACATCCTAGACAATATCGATTATTTCTACTGGTAAGCTATAAGCGTACCTAACTGTCTTAACATTAATAGACAATCTAAAACAAATAGAAAACATATTAAAATAAGCATAAAAGAAATTAATTTAAAGTGGTATTATTTCATGAGCATAATTTAGCTTATGTGACCTTTATAAATTATTTTTGTTTAATAGCGCTAGGGTTAGCTAGTTACAACTTAGTTAAAGTACTTAAGTAAAACTTACCTGTGAAACAACAAGTTTTAGCTTTAACTGTATAACAGCTATCAGACAATTGGAATTCTGAACTGTGCTAGCTGAACTATATACAATCGCTTGAAAATACAGAACTCTAGCTATAGATTTATCCAGCAATCACTAAGGAAACCAAGGAAAGGAGTGGAACTTTACTACAACAACTATATTTTTGAATACAGGGGAACAGGCAGTCTGTAAAATACAAACAATTTATTTAGATATAGCAACTGATCTTGTAAAGGGTCATTTCATTGTTGTTGTCCTTAGTTACTTTTATCACCTGCTTTCATTTTTTTTGGTTTTGAGTAAAATAGCTTATCAATTGTGGCATAAGTTATTATAATGTTATTATATATTTATATATATATATATATACTTGCAATAATATTGAGCTACTATACCCTAAACCAATAAAATAAAAAGAAGGGAGCCAGAAATAAGAACAACAAAAAACAATGACAAACTAAATGATAAAATGACGTTTTGTAAGACCAGTAGCTATGTGTAAATTGATATCCCTCAATCACTCACACACACTTGTGCACTAACTAGGTACTTTACCCTACAAATAAAAAGGAAGAACAAAAAATAAACAAGAATCCAGATAAAAAAATAATGAATGATGACATCAACATTGATAAAATAACTTTTTCCAAGATATAATGAAGTTAGCTATTATAACATTTGCTAAAGTTTACAGCTATATATTATATATTGTATATATTTGTTTTGTGCCTCTATTATTGTTAATGCGTAGTCTTAATTGTATTATGATTATTTATTACAGCTTAAAATTATTTGCCATTGTAAAATGCATACCACATAAGCCTTCACTACTCTCTATTTTAGGGACTGAAAGATGGAACTTCTAAGGTTTCATCACATCCAACAAACCTGGTTACCTGTGTGCAAGGGAATTGTGCACAATGTTAAAAACTGGACAAGGAAGGAGCTGGAAAAGCAAAACAGACTTCCTTGTGATGTGACTGCTGGCAAAAACAAACTACATTTGTTTCCAGCTAAAAAGGTGGCTTTGGAGCTCTGTCTTATAGATTCACAACTCTTGCAAAAGATAAGGCCAGAAGAGCTCAAAAATGGAGCATGGACAAAGAAAGCCACCAAAGTAAATAAAACATGCCAAGCTTTCTCTATAATCTTTCATTCATTATGACCAGATAAAATCTTCCACATAGTGTCTTTTTAATCCGTACATCTATGTTGTTTCTGACAGGAAACTGTGTCTCCCAATGTGCTGGCCATGATTAAAGCTTTTAATCAACTGGCTTTACTTGTGCCCACTGAGATACTTGCAGAAAATGCGCCTAAGGCTAGGGCCAAGGTCATTGAATCGTTCATAAAAGTAAGTGAAAGAACTCAAAGTAAGAGTAAGCAAATTACTTACATTTTAGTTAACACTCCATTTCATTAGGTGTTGACTTGCCATATATATGTATATAATATGTAGGAATATAAATATCTTGTTGCTGGCTCGCATGTACATTAGCTGTGTCTGTGTATGTATGTATTAATAGATTGCCCTGGAGTGTCGCTCAGTGCGAAACTTCAACTCTCTCAAGGCTATTCTAGGTGGCCTACAATGCACTCCTGTGTACAGGCTCGAAGATACCTGGGAAGCAGTTTCTTCTAGAAAGAAGAAGTAAGGGTAGCAATGGAATTAAATAATAAATGAAAAGTACAAGTTAGAAGCAAGTAAAAATAGTAATAATTATGTGTAGTGGTTCGTGTCTGTTGTGTAGTTATTGTATGAAGGGGTTTGGTCAGTCTTCATATTAATGATGTATAAAAGTATATATGGAATATTTCACCATTGCATAATTGTTTGTTTTCATAAAACACAGTTGCAAATATTTTCCACCAACTTTATATCCAAATACAGACATAATTAAAAAAATTATTTACAAGTGTGCACATGCTTTTAATTATAATATAATTGACTATTTATAATGGCAATACAAATGTAATTATAATAGAACTTTGAGTCCTTGTCCCATGCATGTGAATGCCATTCATTATTTGTATGCAGGCAATTTGACAAGCTCTGTGAACTCATGTCAGAAGAACATAACTGGCAAGCATACAGAGCTAAGATGCAAAAATATTTGGACAAAGGAGTTCCATTTGTTCCTTTTTTTGGAATGTTCCTCACCCAAGTAAGTTTTGGGCATCAATGACATTAAATATGAATGTATATAATTATAATATTACATATAATATTATATTTCATACTTTTAATTAAATACATCATTTGTGATGTAGTTAGAATTTTATTCTTATTTTGTACTTGTAAAGCACAACTCCACTTAATCTAATAAATTTTGTTTGTACTAGGTCCTTCAAACAGAGGCATTCCAAGATATGAAGAAGCCCACCCCAAGGAATGGCCAAAATATGGTGCCAAAAGATACAAATTTACAGAAGGACACCTCTGACAGTGCAGTTCCCTCCACATCGTGTGACAAAAATCATTGCAGCACAAGCTGTAAAAATGGTTTAAAGTTGATGATGGCCTTGAGTGATAATGCAGGAGAAGAGAATAAGACTAGCAATATCTATGATACCATATCTACGGATGACATCACTGTAGAAATCTGTGATCACTCTACCAGCAACACAGAATGTCAAGCGCAAAGTTTCATAACAATCTTGAAAGAAGTGCTTAGAATTGAGGAGCACAGTGAGGAAGAATGTAAGGAGGAGAAATACAGAGAGGACAAGCAGTCGATACAAGACTGTGAACAGAAGGGGAAAAAAGAGAAAAAACATCTACACATTATGGAAGAAAAGTTTAAGAATAAATACTGTGAACAGGATATAAAGGTGGATGGTCATCGGCTTGAGGTGCCAGTGGGAAATATCACAGAAGAGAAAGGCATTAAAGAAGAGAAACGAGAAAAGTCGGTGGTAAAAAAGGCAGAAAATGGGGATTGTGAGAAACTGGAAATAGAAGATAACAAAATACTTGTACAGGAGAAGACAATAAGCACAAAAACCACTGATCTTTTAGAACAAATAAAGTCGGCTAGCAAGGAATGTTGCAATCGAATCATTTCAATGGACAATGTAAAAAATGTAGTGCAACATAGCATGGTGAATACAGAAAAAGAAAACTATAAATTATCACGGGAGAGGGAAGCATAGTGACTCTCCACAATCACTAACAATACTAAATTGAATGTTCAATAGCAACTTTATTATGTTTATATTGACACAACAACTGTATGCAAATCCAATTAACATTTAAAGTAAAATATTTAAATGTTAAAATAATAGAAAATGCAAAATTCTTACAAAACTACAGAATTTTATCAACTATTGTGATGCATAGAGAATATTGTTAACAGAGCTAGTCAATAACAATCAAATCCTTTTTAATGAATTACAAAACTGTGAATCATACACACACACAAAGTTCTGAGATTGGATGCATGATTATGACTAAACCACAATTATTGATTAACTGTCTCAAACCACAATCAGCATTTTAATTAACAGTGTCCCTCCATTCAGTAGTGGGGGTGCATGCATGTCTGTAGCTATCGCACTGGGACCAGTTCACACCTCTACAGCTGGATAGAATACTGAAACTTCTTCTGGCGTTGTTTCAGAACCAGGGTTTGTTCCTCAATCCTTACTGCTCTGCTCTCTTCCCTTCCCTCAAGGAGATCATCCTCGCTTCCTCTTACCTCCTCACTGCACAACAGAACGATGACTCTAATTTATTGAGCCATTGGGACGTCAGGAGAATGGCGGCACTTTCTCTGGCTCAGCTGCTGACCAGGTCAGTCATCCAACTCGGTCTCACAGAATTTTTTTTTTGTCTTTTTCTTTTTCTCTTTCTTTAAGGTATTTAAAGAATAGTTTTCATATCCAATAATGATGATGAGGCACTTTAATTGCTCCAGTTGCTTTATTAGAGAAAAGAAATGTTTGCAGTATGTTTAATGTTATTAGCATTTAAAACGAGAGGTGATTTAAAACGAGAGGGGAAAATGTTATGGCCTGTTGGCCCCTTGTGTGTATAATGAAACAACCAAGTAATAGCCAACAACTCCCCCCTCACACACACACACACATACACACACACACACACACACACAAACATATTCCAGATGTTCTTCAATGCTCACGGAATGCTTGCAAGAACTGTCTAGTGATTTCCAGACAGTCTTGACCCCTCCCCACTCTTCGACCATGCCGGTGCTCTATGGTGTCATCCTAACACTCGTTTTCCACGGCCCAGTTACCGTCGTCAATGTATTCTGCCCCCACATGCAGTCGCTAGTCCACTACCTCTCTTCTCTGGCCGATTCAGGCGGTGTGAATGGGAAAAGGGATGTCAGTAAAGTCATGGATGCTGTGCTGGTAAGTGGGTAGGTGGACATACATTAGAAGGTGAAGGAGAGCTGGAGGTACGGTGGTTTCATGTGTAAGTATATAGTGTTATGTTATTGAGGTAGAACTTTTCTCCACTCTGTATTAATGACATTTGTTTTGAGATGAGATTTGTTATTTATGTGTATAATATTATGGCATACAATTCTGTCAGGTAGTAACTGTCTAGAAAGTCTAACAAAAATGGTTTGGTTTAGAAATTTAAGTAACTTAAAAAAAAAAAATTAAAATAAGTTTTTTTTTCTAATTGACGTTTTCATTTTTTTTCTTTACTTGTTTATTTATTTTTGTTGGGCTGTGTTTAATAAACTTTAATTTATAATACACATTTATCTTGCATCCACTTTACTCTAATACTTAACAATTATTATTGTTTTTAGCTGACGGCCGAACTGCTTCTCACATGCAACACATCAGTCTCTCTACCCCTCCAGAGCAAACCTGTGTTGGCAGAGAGCGGAGTTGGTAACAGCAGCGGCGGTGGAGGCAGTGGTACTAAGACTAGTTCCGTAGGGCGTGGTCTTCTCTCACCAGGCAGTGATGTCATGGACCATTCCAGTAGGCTCGTGCCTTCTTCTACATCTGGACCTTCTTCTAGTCTGTTTGGCAGTCCATCTCTCTCACTGAACCCAGGGTCTGTGTTGGAAGGAGACTTGCATGACACCAGCAATGGTTTGAAGAATGACAGCAAGCCCAGGGATTCTTCCATGTCTCTTTATGGCTTCTTTTCGGATATCTTTGGGGAAGGTCTTGTCATGCGACTAGCATCACATGGTCGGTACAAGGCTTTGGGGTCCTCTCAGCCCCTCCCCAAGGAAACTAAATCAATTGGATCTGAGAAGCAAAGAGAAGAATTAGTTGTGCAAGCGGCGGATAGGTTGTTGGAGAGAGAAGGTTTCAAGTCAGCTCGGGTTCAGTTGCCAAGCAGACATCCTCCTCTTGCTGTGTCGTCTAATCGCCGATCAGCTCCTGGTCGCCGTGATCCCTGGACTTTCCCATTGCCCCAGGCAGTCTTGCCCGTCTCGAAGAACCCGCTGGACATGGACTGGAAATATCAGAATGGAGAGAGGAATAAGATTTGGAACCAAAAAATTATCAAAGGTTCTCTTGCGAAGGATAGGAGCCGGAATAGGAAATGTTCTCCAATTGACATAGGTGACGCTTGGCTTTAACTTATATGTTCTGTGTACAATCATTCTTATACGTTTTTTCTTCATTTGTTTTCCACTTCATTTTTGTTTTATAAGTAAAAAAACAAAACAAACAAACAAAAACAAAGAAACAAGCAAACAAACAAACAAAAAACATTAAGAAAACCAAGATAGCTAATCTTATTCTTCTTTGCTAGTCGGTGGGTGGGTGGGTTGAAATAGATGGAGAGTGAGAGAGAGATATATAGATGGGTTATTCATACATTACAGATGTCTGAATTCATGTTGCAAAACATAATCCAGCGTTTGATGATGTGCTGTACGATGTTTGATAAGCTAGGTTTCAGTGAACTGTTCATTAACTTGTGCATGTTAGATTTTAGGAGGTTGACTTCTTGTAGACTGTTGGAGTATATTTGAGTACAGAGAACTATTTGAAGTAGGTTGGGCAATGTGGTGATGAATCAATAGAGAGACATGTTCATACGTGACATTAATTGACAAGGTTGGCTTAAGGGTCCAGTCTCGTGTAGCTAGACCATTTACTGGACCACTACGCAGGGAAAGGCAGTTTAGTAAATCAGAGTCCTAGTACAAGGTCAACCTTTTTGATTGTGAGAAACTCTAGTTTTGTGTGTCATCTCTACCCTAAATCTTTAACATTTCGTCTTCTAAGTTAATGATGCTATGTTGCACTGCATTTCTTACAACTCCCATTGAAATCATCTTGATAAAGTTGTTACTAGTCATGTTTGTTTTCCAAACATCACTGATATTATTAAACTTTTGGTTATGTTCTACTAAATCCAGTAGTTGTTTGCATTCATTCAAAACTTTTGTTTTCTATTTTGTCTTTTTCTCCACTTCATCCACCTTCTCTACTCCATTCCTCTCACCCAAGATTCCTTTATAATCTTTCCCTTTTCTTTGTCGTTCATCCAACCTCCTTTTGTATTTTCTGGCTTACTTTCATCTTGTTTCTCATCTCCTTCCTTCTGGTCTTTAGACTGCTTCCAGTTTCTCAAGAACTCCATTTTCTGTCTCTTTTACCACAGACCTCTGCCCCCCCACCCCCTCCAATTCTTTGGTTGAAGAATCTGCCCATTTCCACTTTCTCCCTAAGCCATTTTCAGAGTATTTTAGTAACTTTGATTGATATACTAAGTCCCAAGCAGTGTTACCATAGAGTTCTACTGTGATGTCATGAAGAAACATGGTATCATCATTATGCTAATCATAATCTCATCTCCTGCATTATCAGACGAGGCCATCACCTGCTGATATTTTTTACAAAGACTGTTGCGAGACGATGTAAATAGAGCTGCAGAGTCAGTGGCATCATTCTTCTATTTTGCATCTTTTGGCACCTTACTTTTTGGCCTTTTATGCTGGTGGGCTTTTTCTTATCTTGGAATGCCTGTGTTTGAAGGCTATATTATATCACATTCATAACAAGTATTAGTCTCCTGTAGCCAGACCCTTTACTCCCACTGTGTAGCAGGTAAAGGATAGTAAAGGGTCTGGCTACAGGAGACTAGATAAGTACAGTACGTATGTACACGTATATGGGTGCATTTTTTTTATAGCTACATTGAAATATGGCTATATCAACAACAGAAATATAACTGAAAAGTAGCCACAGAGGTTATCTACTGCTCAGACAACTTAATTATTTCTAATTGAAATAATTAAGCAGTAAAGCTCCACAGTATGGGTTAGTCAGTCAGCGGGTGTGGTAACATTGGGAGAAGTTTTGTGGAGGTATAGGTTAGTTCCCACAATCACTGTTAAAGACCTCTACTTGACTAAAATGATTATGAATTACTGGAGGTGAAGATGAGAAGCTGTAGGATGATAAAATTAATGAGTGTGAGAATGAAAGTGAAGAAGATTAGTTCCTTTGATTGAGCTTTTTACAAGCCATTTTAGTGTTTGGCTGTTGGACAATAATTATTCCAAGGCATATATTCTTGTTCTAAGAGCAAATATTGTGTTAATTAAAACTTGTAATATTGGCTGTTAGAACAAGAAAATTTTCTGTTATTATTTTAATTACTTCAGCTGAGAACGACTGAATCATTTATTCTGTACATAAATCTTTTAAAACAATCCTGTTTAAGACTTAAATTTTATTTTCACCCTCACTCAAACCAATTTGCTAAACTACATATAGGCTAAGTTAGCTATATACTACACAGCTAATTAACATCAGGCTGCCCTGATAGGATGCCTGCTTTACTTATCATTTACTCCCAAGGCTTAGAAAGTGCTACTGTCAGAAGTTGTTCCCCTGCAAAACCAACCAGCACTCAGAAGATGTTTTCATCTCTGAAGAGCATCTCTCTATACACCAATATGATTAGCTATATTTCGTAAAATAACTTCTAGCCACTAAAAAAAAGTTGAGAAGCTGCAATACTAAACATTTCTTTAAATTGGATCTACTCTTTCTCAATCCACTCTAGTCCATACCAAATTTGTTGTGCCTTACATATGTTGTGGCGGTTAGCAAATTACCGGGAATAAGCTAAGTTAAGCTTTGTGGTGGCTGTGTGGTGTAGTGGTTGTGTCCTGGGCTCAGGGCCTCAGGTCCCCAGTTCAAGCCCAACTCTGGCATTTTTTCCATCTGATTTCCATTTGCCTCCTACCAGCTCCACCAGTCCATCCAGCTGTAATTGGGTACTTGTTTTTTTTTAGGAAGGCCTTAAGAATAGCTGAGCTAGTTGGCCTTTCCTGTCTGTTCATCAGCAAAGCAATAAAAAAAAAAATAATAAAATAAATAAATAAATAAAAATAAAAATAGCCCCCCCCCCTCAACCACAAATAGAAATTCCTGTAGTATCAGCCAGCCTTTCAACTCTAGGTTAGCACTATCGTGGCTAATTTGCGGTAGAATTTCAGGTATAAATGAGGTGGGGAACTCACCAGTTCCACATTCCTCCAGAACAAGTTTGGTATGGCTATGCCCCCAGACCCTCCACGCGCTTTGCGCGCTACATGGGTCTACTCTAAGGGCCTAACTAAAATTGTATATCCTCCTGGCTTTCACAGCAATATCTTGGCAGCTCCACTGCAACTAGTTCAGCTAGAAACCAGACTGCAAAGATTAATTGCAAAAGTGTGCTCATGTCGGCAATATAGCGTCTTGCAAAAGTGTGCGCATGTCAGCAATATAGCGTCGACTCCGCGGAAGGTTCACTGTGATTGTTCACGGATCTGTGAGGTATTGGGTTTGTTTTGGTGCGCTACTTGTGTATTGTTTCTACATCCTAGACAATATCGATTATTCTACTGGTAAGCTATAACATATCTATCTTAACATAAATAATTTAATCAACCGTCTAGCTAAAACCAAAAAGAAAACAACAACAACAAAAAACAACAACAAAAACAAAAAACATCCTTCAAATTAGCATAAAAGAATATTATTTCTAATTGATTCAAAGTGATATTATAACAATTTTGCTTATTTGCTTGTATTTATATTATTTTGGTTTTAAAAGCGCTAGGGTTACTCACCTTAACACACCAATATAGTTGTTATTTGGTAAGATAACTTTAAAGTCACTTGAGTAGCTAGCTGCAATACTACTACACTTTCCCAATCCATTTCTAGTCCATTAATTATCTCCATGCCTTATAGTTTGAAATAGGGGTCATTGTCATAATGGCTGTACTTGCCAAGTTCGCTTTATTATTAAATAAAAAAATATCTGTTCTAGGAAAATTATTAGTGGTGTAGCAGCGAAATCATTCTAGCAGCGAAATCATTCTAGCAGAAACATTGGGAAGGCCAACTGAAGACAGGAACCACACCAACAAATTCCTAGGTCAAGCAATAGCTGACAGATCTAGCTCCACAGACCCAACCTCCACTCTCAACCCTCTTTCAGAGACTTGAAGCAACGCTTGCCTCTAGTAGCTTAACATTCTGTCAGTTTTTCAGTTTTAAAGACTTTTTATTTCTTGGCGCTTTTGCATTTTCTTGCTTTTCATTGGTTCTTGAGTTTATTTGGAACCAAATGCGCATGTCCGCAATAATGTAATTATATAGCGTCGACTCCACGAAAGGTTCAAGCTGTGATTGATCACGATCTTTGTGGTGTAGGGTTATATTTTGGTTTGCTACTTGTGTATTATTTCTACATCCTAGACAATATCGATTAATTCTACTGGTAAGCTATAAGCTTACCTAACTGTCTTAACATTAATAGACAATCTAAAACAAATAGAAAACATATTAAAATTAGCATAAAAGAATTTATTTCTAATTGATTTAAAGTGATATTATTTTATGAGCATAATTTAGCTTATATGACCTTTATAAATTATTTTGGTTTAATAGCGCTAGGGTTAGCTAGTTACAACTTAGTTAAAGTACTTAAGTAAAATTTACCTGTGAAACAACAAGTTTTAGCTTTAACTGTATAACAGCTATCAGACAATTGGAATTCTGAACTGTACTAGCTGAACTATATACAATGCTTGAAAATACAGAACTCTAGCTATAGATTTATCCAGCAATCACTAAGGAAGTCACAAGGAAAGGAGTGGAACTTTACTACAGCAACTATATTTTTGAATACAGGGGAACAGGCAGTCTGTAAAATACAAACAATTTATTTAGATATAGCAACTGATCTTGTAAAGGGTCATTTCATTGTTGTTGTCCTTAGTTACTTTTATCACCTGCTTTCATTTTTTTTTGGTTTTGAGTAAAGTAGCTTATCAATTGTGGCATAAGTTTTTATAATGTTATTATATATTTATATATATATATATACTTGCAATAATATTGAGCTACTATACCCTAAACCAATAAAATAAAAAGAAGGGAGCCAGAAATAAGAACAACAAAAAACAATGACACACTAAATGATAAAATGACGTTTTGTAAGACCAATAGCTATGTGTAAATTGATATCCCTCAATCACTCACACACACTTGTGCACTAGCTAGGTACTTTACCCTACAAATAAAAGGGAACAACAAAAAATAAACAAGAATCCAGATAAAAATAATGAATGATGACATCAACATTGATAAAATTACTTTTTCCAAGATATAATGAAGTTAGCTATTATAACATTTGCTAAAGTTTACAGCTATATATTATATATTGTATATATTTGTTTTGTGCCTCTATTATTGTTAATGCGTAGTCTTAATTGTATTATGATAAATTTATTACAGCTTAAAATTATTTGCCATTGTAAAATGCATACCACATAAGCCTTCACTACTCTCTATTTTAGGGACTGAAAGATGGAACTTCTAAGGTTTCATCACATCCAACAAACCTGGTTACCTGTGTGCAAGGGAATTGTGCACAATGTTAAAAACTGGACAAGGAAGGAGCTGGAAAAGCAAAACAGACTTCCTTGTGATGTGACTGCTGGCACAAACAAACTACATTTGTTTCCAGCTAAAAAGGTGGCTTTGGAGCTCTGTCTTATAGATTCACAACTCTTGCAAACGATAAGGCCAGAAGAGCTCAAAAATGGAGCATGGACAAAGAAAGCCACCAAAGTAAATAAAACATGCCAAGCTTTCTCTATAATCTTTCATTCATTATGACCAGATAAAATCTTCCACATAGTGTCTTTTTAATCCGTACATCTATGTTGTTTCTGACAGGAAACTGTGTCTCCCAATGTGCTGGCCATGATTAAAGCTTTTAACCAACTGGCTTTACTTGTGCCCACTGAGATACTTGCAGAAAATGCGCCTAAGGCTAGGGCCAAGGTCATTGAATCGTTCATAAAAGTAAGTGAAAGAACTCAAAGTAAGAGTAAGCAAATTACTTACATTTTAGTTAACACTCCATTTCATTAGGTGTTGACTTGCCATATATAATATGTATATAATATGTAGGAATATAAATATCTTGTTGCTGGCTCGCATGTACATTAGCTGTGTCTGTGTATGTATGTATTAATAGATTGCCCTGGAGTGTCGCTCAGTGCGAAACTTCAACTCTCTCAAGGCTATTCTAGGTGGCCTACAATGCACTCCTGTGTACAGGCTCGATGATACCTGGGAAGCAGTTTCTTCTAGAAAGAAGAAGTAAGGGTAGCAATGGAATTAAATAATAAATGAAAATGTACAAGTTAGAAGCAAGTAAAAATAGTAATAATTATGTGTAGTGGTTCGTGTCTGTTGTGTAGTTATTGTATGAAGGGGTTTGGTCAGTCTTCATATTAATGATGTATAAAAGTATATATGGAATATTTCACCATTGCATAATTGTTTGTTTTCATAAAACACAGTTGCAAATATTTTCCACCAACTCTATATCCAAATACAGACATAATTAAAAAAATTATTTACAAGTGTGCACATGCTTTTAATTATAATATAATTGACTATTTATAATGGCAATACAAATGTAATTATAATAGAACTTTGAGTCCTTGTCCCATGCATGTGAATGCCATTCATTATTTGTATGCAGGCAATTTGACAAGCTCTGTGAACTCATGTCAGAAGAACATAACTGGCAAGCATACAGAGCTAAGATGCAAAAATATTTTGACAAAGGAGTTCCATTTGTTCCTTTTTTTGGAATGTTCCTCACCCAAGTAAGTTTTGGGCATCAATGACATTAAATATGAATGTATATAATTATAATACATTACATATAATATTATATTTCATACTTTTAATTAAATACATCATTTGTGATGTAGTTAGAATTTTATTCTTATTTTGTACTTGTAAAGCACAACTCCACTTAATCTAATAAATTTTGTTTGTACTAGGTCCTTCAAACAGAGGCATTCCAAGATATGAAGAAGCCTACCCCAAGGAATGGCCAAAATACGGTGCCAAAAGATACAAACTTACAGAAGGACACCTCTGACAGTGCAGTTCCCTCCACATCGTGTGACAAAAATCATTGCAGCACAAGCTGTAAAAATGGTTTAAAGTTGATGATGGCCTTGAGTGATAATGCAGGAGAAGAGAATAAGACTAGCAATATCTATGATACCATATCTATGGATGACATCACTGTAGAAGTCTGTGATCACTCTACCAGCAACACAGAATGTCAAGTGCAAAGTTTCATAACAATCTTGAAAGAAGTGCTTAGAATTGAGGAGCACACTGAGGAAGAATGTAAGGAGGAGAAATACAGAGAGGACCAGCAGTCGATAAAAGACTGTGAACAGAAGGGAAAAAAAGAGAAAAAACATCTACACATTATGGAAGAAAAGTTTAAGAATAAATACTGTGAACAGGATATAAAGGTGGATGGCCATCGGCTTGAGGTGCCAGTGGGAAATGTCACAGAAGAGAAAGGCATTCAAGAAGAGAAACGAGAAAAGTCGGTGGTAAAAAAGGCAGAAAATGGGGATTGTGAGAAACTGGAAATAGAAGATAACAAAATACTTGTACAGGAGAAGACAATAAGCACAAAAACCACTGATCTTTTAGAACAAATAAAGTCGGCTAGCAAGGAATGTTGCAATCAAATCATTTCAATGGACAATGTAAATAATTTAGTGCAACATAGCATGGTGAATACAGAAAAAGAAAACTATAAATTATCACGGGAGAGGGAAGCATGGTGACTGTCCACAATCACTAACAATACTAAATTGAATGTTCAATAGCAACTTTATTCTGTTTATATATTGTTTTGACACAAAAACTGTATGAAAATCCAATTAACATTTTAAGAAATGTTAAAATAATAGAAATTGCAAAATTCTTACAAAACTACAGAATTTTATCAACTATTGTGATGCATAGAGAATATTGTTACAGAGCTAGTCAATAACAATCAAATCCTTTTTAATGAATTACAAAACTGTGAATCATACACACACAAAGTTCTGAGATTGGATGCATGATTATGATGATGCAATTGCAACATTGAGTCAGTAGTATGACTAAACCACAATTATTGATTAACTGTCTCAAACCACAATCAGCATTTCAATTAACAGTGTCCCTCCATTCAGTAGTGGGGGTGCATGCAATGTATGTAGCTATCGCACTGGGACCAGTTCACACCTCTACAGCTGGATAGACTACTGAAACTTCTTCTGTCGTTTCAGAACCAGGGTTTGTTCCTCGATCCTTACTGCTCTGCTCTCTTCCCTTCCCTCAAGAAGATCATCCTCTCTTCCTCTTACCTCCTCACTGCACAACAGACGGATGACTCTAATTTATTGAGCCATTGGGACGTCAGGAGAATGGCGGCACTTTCTCTGGCTCAGCTGCTGACCAGGTCAGTCATCCAACTTAGTCTCACAGAATTTTTTTTTTGTCTTTTTCTTTTTCTCTTTCTTTAAGGTATTTAAAGAATAGATTTCATATCCAATAATGATGATGAGGCACTTTAATTGCCCCAGTTGCTTTATTAGAGAAAAAAAATGTTTGCAGTATGTTTAATGTCATTAGCATTTAAAACGTGAGGGGATTTAAAACGAGAGGGGAAAATGTTATGGCCTGTTGGCCCCTTGTGTGTATAATGAAACAACCAAGTAATAGCCAACAACTCCCCCCTCACACACACACACACACACACACACACACACACACACAAACATATTCCAGATGTTCTTCAATGCTCACGGAATGCTTGCAAGAACTGTCTAGTGATTTCCAGACAGTCTTGACCCCTCTCCACTCTTCGACCATGCCAGTGCTCTATGGTGTCATCCCAACACTCGTTTTCCACGGCCCAGTTACCGTCGTCAATGTATTCTGCCCCCACATGCAGTCGCTAGTCCACTACCTCTCTTCTCTGGCCGATTCAGGCGGTGTGAATGGGAAAAGGGATATCAGTAAAGTCATGGATGCTGTGCTGGTAAGTGGGTAGGTGGACATACATTAGAAGGGGAGGGAATGGGTGTGGAGCTGGAGGTACGGTGGTTTCATGTGTAAGTATATAGTGTTATGTTATTGAGGTAGAACTTTTCTCCACTCTGTATCAGCTAATGACATTTGTGTTGAGATGAGATTTGTTATTTATGTGCATAGCTAATATTATGGCATACAATTCTGTCAGGTAGTAACTGTCTAGAAAGTCTAATAAAAACGGTTTGGTTCAGAAATGTAAGTAACTTAAAAAAAATTAAAATAAGTTTTTTTTCCTAATTGACGTTCTTCATTTTATTTATTCTTGTTTATTTATTTTTGTTGGGCTGTGTCTAATAAACTTTAATTTATAATACACATTTATCTTGCATCCACTTTACTCTAATACTTAAAAACAATTCGAACTGCTTCTCACATGCAACACATCAGTCTCTCTACCCCTCCAGAGCAAACTTGTGTTGGCAGAGAGCGGAGTTGGTAACAGCAGCGGCGGTGGAGACAGTGGTACTAAGACTAGTTCCGTAGGGCGTGGTCTTCTCTCACCAGGCAGTGATGTCATGGACCATTCCAGTAGGCTCATGCCTTCTTCTACATCTGGACCTTCTTCTAGTCTGTTTGGCAGTCCATCTCTCTCACTGAACCCAGGGTCTGTGTTGGAAGGAGACTTGCATGACACCAGCAATGGTTTGAAGAATGACAGCAAGCCCAGGGAGTCT
>WLWD01002147.1_pt1 | contig 53329 bp, 32 predicted proteins | sample 6712731 | NCBI WGS metagenome assembly WLWD01 (sample SAMN12718690, study PRJNA576275) | sponge metagenome | isolation source: marine sponge | host: Mycale hentscheli | place: New Zealand: South Island, Marlborough, Capsize Point | collected 2014-11-01
CCACACCAGACGTTGCAATACAAAAGAACTTTTCCAACTCATAGAGCGGGACTCCAGGCATTAGTTGGCGAATCGATTTCACAAGCCAATGATTATATCAATTTACTTTCTCAACCCACCAACTGTTCAGACAATATTTATTTTCTCGTTTGCCTCTATTACTTTCCGACCTGCACGGTAAGGAATGACGGCGCAGTAGTGCCAGCGTACCCCTGCCTCCACGTCTGCGAAGAAGTAAACGCGCGCTGCAGCGAAAGGCTTGAAAAAGCTCCAGGAATACAGTTTACCAACTGCAGCTCCACGTACTACGACGCGGAAGTACATGGTAGCCCAGAACTGCCGGTGTTCGTGCCGAAATCAACTGATCGTAGGGTTTGCTCAAGCCCACTCACTCCAACCGCAGATCCCTCTCCAGAGACAGCAGCCAAGCCAACCAGTTCAGTTACAACAGCTCAGCCATGTCCAGACTACCATTCTGAATTACCTAAAGGTTGGTACAAAACTCATCTGTGTATTGTGACATTTTCTCTTAATAGTGGCTTTTACTCATCATTTCTCTATGGTGCAGGTATTGAAGATGCCACAATCAGATGCAGAGCAAGAAGAAGTAAATTTTCAGATATACTGAGCAAAAGCCAACTAAAAAGATACAAATCAACTTATGGTACGTCTCACATCAAATGTTATAAATTTGCTAGTTTCAGTTTACTTTCAACAAAGCTACTGTTGATGATGAGAGTATATTTAACAAGTGGATGTCTGTCTAGTCATGATTGATGCACATTTATTATTATTATTATTATTATTATTATTATTATTATTATTACTATTATTACAGCAATCAATTGCACAATCACAGAAGTAGTGCTGGAAGGAGATGGTATCTTTTCAAAAAGAGCCATCAAATGTAAAACCAACCACTTCTTCTCTGTTTCTGACACTGGATCTCCATGTCGCGACACCAGTCTCTCTGCCGGAACTGAAGTCTACATACTAGGCTACCCAATCTCAATTGAACCTCCATGTCAGAAACATACTACTTCTATATTACAAAAATTTGATGAGAATTCTGTAGGAAAAACTTACATCATTGCTGGAAAGAATCAAATAACTCACTGCGACCAGAAATTTCTGTACTTGGAACATAGAAGTATTATCGTGGAAGATAAGAAGAAAATATCAATGCCCAGTTCAAGTTGTCCTAAAGAATGATTATGAAATTTACTGTAACACTTATTATTTTAACATGAACATTCATCCTTTGTGTTGTAATCGTGATATTAGCTATTTTATTAAAATTTAATTTTATTTATGTAATTCATTCAGTATTAATATTAATGACAGTCATGGAAGCAATCTACAGGACAAAAATAATCTTTCATCTCAAATTTCCAAACACACACATACACACGTACACAAACACACACACACACACATACACACACACACACACACACACACACACACTCACACACACAAATACTTGGAAAAAGATCCTTCAACCCCATCCCACCCCCTCCTTTATCCCATATAGACTGACAAACTTGCAGAATATTAGCATAGATGGAATATGTGGTCAGTTACTGATGTGCATTCAAAATTTTTGTCCCACTTCAAGTAACAAAGACCAGCAACCAGTAATTATAATCCAATCCTATCACATCAATCTAACACAAGGAGGCATGCAGAGGGTAGCTGGAATCATTCAGAATTGACCTGGAGAATCTTGCATAAAAATATTAATGAAGTAATAAGAAATAAATGTTAAATATGTGATACATGACACAAGGTTACATTTAGAGGTTGAAGATGAGATATCTCCATTCTCCAAGCAGTTTAATCCTCATTGCCACTTTAAAAAATGGACCAATTAGATTGGCTGTGCCAAGTTAAACAATAGCTACCCATTTCTTAATCCTTCTTTTTTATCTACACAGTTAGTGTTATCAAAATTTCTGTTACAACTGAGAAAAAAAAAATTTCAAAGCAAGTGTAATCATACTTAATGTGTAGAAAAAAAACTTCAGCCCAAGATAATACTTCTTCAGGGCAAAAATTTTCTAGTTATGATCCTTGCTATATTCATCAAAAAATTGTTCAAGTTAAGGGGCTAATAGCTTCACGTTTTCTCAAAAATTAGCCCTAATTTTAAACAAAAGTAGCGCAACAAAAGATAGTAAGTTCAATCAACTGTTACTTATCCGTAATCTCCAAAATTTGAGCGCGACAGGCTGACAATCAGATTACTATAACTCTATTGCGCTTGCGCGCTGAGGTTTATTTACTTAAGAACAAGCAACCATAAACTAAAAAAAGTTACAAACCAGCTATATTAAAGCATGGTCCCTAACTTTCCTGTTTGAATTTGTCTGGCTACAAACACTAAAAAAAGTTTTAGTTTGGAGCCTTCAATGGTAACTCTCATTAGCTCAGCTAAGATGTCAGTCTTCATTAAAATTTTTTTGCCATAGCTGTACTAACTGGAGTTGAAAAACTGTTAGCTATCTTTTAATTAGAGGATTTAAAAAAATTACGGAGAAGGCAGCATAGCTCTTTAGTTTAAAGGACCTTTTAGAGTTCTGATACTTTCCCATGATTTCATGATCTCATCTTGCTGCTCTTCAAAAAATTTCTTTTGACAAATATCCATTTTTGACAATACATCTTCTGTTAAGCTTTATGTTTGATTAATTTCTTAGCAAATCAACAAAATAATAACTTGGAATTAGGTCTTCTATATTCGAGTTCCCCCCAGTTTGTTTTTATTTGATCAAAATTAAATTATAATTATTGTTATTTTACAAAATGTGGTTCACTTTTTCTGAAAATATATTGATATCATCTAGAATTAGCTATAATGACAAGAATGTATCTGGGAATGTGCAGTTTCTCATGAATTCAAGCCTTGCACATACACACACTTACACACAAACTAACACACACACACACACACACCCTTACACACACAAACATACATACACACACATTCTTACGCGTACACACTTACATGCATGCACGCTTACACCCACACCCACTTACACACACCCACGCACACACACACACACACACACACACACACACACACACACACACACACACTTCAAGGAGCAGGGGCGGTTTGGGCTCTAACAGCTGCTTTGGCCAGGAAGTAGCATCTGTTAGACAGGATAAATATAATTTAATTTGTATAGAATCAAACAGTGTAGATACTATTTTATATTGTGCTAGGAATACCAAAAAATAAAACTAAATATAGAGGCAATGCTTACTAGTCTTTGTAAATTCAACCTTTGCCATATTTAGTTGTTGGTAAGATCATTTCTACACGTAAATATCCATCAAACTGTAATAAACAAATGTTACAACAATTGGTTAATAACGTTGTGACCATCCTTACTCAAAATGAGCTTCATCAGCTGTTGGTAACTAATTGCTGTCTTCTTCTTCTTTGCTTTCTGTTATTCTGTATACCTGCTTGGGCCAAACCATTAAAATCTTTCAAAAGATTTCCGGCAAGTAACAACATTTCACTAATATGAGGTTTTCCACAGTAAATTTAGTGGCACAATTGTGATTCTTACCTTACCCAATCTCTACTGTTGCTAAATACCCGAAATAACTGATTTTTTAACATCTGGCAATAATAACTTTATAGATGATAAAAAACAATCTCAACTCATAAAGTGGTCATGCTAGTCTTGAACTTCAATGCCATAGAGCAATGGACTTAGTTAGCTACATCACATTCAAGACAAGGCCAAATGTTTTGAACCACTGACATGAGTGCTCCTCAATGGTCTTTCCTCTAGTGGAATGAAATTGATTCTGGCAGATTCACTCGATCTTGTAAACAGTAGTGGAGGTGGCCATTGTACTGCAACTCTACTCAGAGATGACTGTGTAATTATAAAGAAGAGCTATACAGAGTAGTTGGTGGTGACGTTGTGAGGGAGGAGATATTATTATTATAGCATTGCCTACATTAGGACAGGATGCAGGAATCCTGTGGCCACTGATTAGCTAACACAATTACCAATTATACCAACCATAATTTGATTATCAAAAGAAAAAAAAAAAAAAAAAAAAAAAAAAAAAAAAAAAAAAGAACACAATAATCTGCTTGCTATAAAATAATTTGAATATACTAGCAATATCCAGTCTAGCCAGAGAAAGCAAATGGAGTTAACATACCTAGTCATGTGTTTTCTTTGCATGGGATTCACCTTCAGAGAAGCCTGCAGTCAACCAAGCTATATGTGCAGACCTGCTGAAGAAATCTTGCCAGCTGATCACATTTGCAGAGTAGTGTTCCCCAATAACACTCTCATAATGGTACCAAACCCAGAACAGACGAAGGTGTACAAAAGAAGCTTTCCAGATAGCGGACCGAGCCTCCAAAGATTAGTCAACGAGTCTATTCAAGATTCTAATGGATATATTGGTTTATTATCACCGACCGACTGTTCGGACAACATCTTCCTTCTCGTGTGTTTTTACTACTTCCCCCCATGCAAGATTCTGCGAGGGAAATTCCTACCGGCATTTCCCTGCCTCGATGTTTGCGAAGAAGTTTCTGAATCCTGTAACGAGAGTCTCGTACACTCGGGAATGCAGTTTACCCACTGTAACGCTACCTACAGCCACGCTACCGCTGGTCTTAGCAAATTACAGGAATTGCCAGTGTTCATTGACAGAAATGAAAATAGGCCTTGCTCTTACAAACCTTCTCTAGCAACACAACCCCCTCCAGTGGCAACACCTAAACCAACAGCACAGACTTGTCCTGACTACGCTTCAAAATTACCTGAAGGTTAGTACATAGATAGCGTTTTCTATCTATGGTTAGTATAAATATCCCCTCCCCACCCTTACCCTACCACATACTTTTATTCATCTTTCTTCTATGGTGTAGGCATTGAAGATATCACACCCTCGTGTAGAAACAGAGCGAGTAAATTTTCAGACAAATTGAATAAAAAGCAACTTAGAAAGTACAAATCTACCTACGGTGAGAATATACATACAACCAATCATTTGATATCATTATTCCATTGTATCTACCCTCCAATTAGCTACTTTCAACTAATATGATACCTAAACAAATAAGTAAATTAGTTAGCAACAGACACCACTTACTGTTGCTACATATATTATTATTATTATTATTATTGTTATTATTGTTATTATTATTATTGTGATCATTATTATTTTTGTTATTATTATTACTGTCATTGTGGTTGTTATCGTTTTGTTGTTATTATTATTCTTATTTTTGTTCTTATAATAATAATAATTATTATTAATGTGGTTGTTGTTGTTTTGTTATTATTGTTATTATTCTTATTTATTACTATTATTATTTTTATTGTGCTTATTATTATTATTATTATTATTATTATTATTATTATTATTATTATTATTATATTAATATTATTATCACCATCATTGACATCATCACTACTATTGTATTTGTTGTTGTTATTACAGCAATCAATTGCACAATCACAGAAGTAGTGCTGGAAGGAGATGGCATCTTTTCAAAAAGAGCCATCAAATGTAAGACCAACCACTTCTTCTCTGTTTCTGACACTGGATCTCCATGTCGCGACACCAGTCTCTCTGCCGGAACTGAAGTCTACATACTAGGCTACCCAATCTCAATTAAACGTCCATGTCAGAAACATACTACTTCTATATTACAAAAATTTGATGAGAATTCTGTAGGAAAAACTTACATCATTGCTGGAAAGAATCAAATAACTCACTGCGACCAGAAATTTCTGTACTTGGAACATAGAAGTATTATCGTGGAAGATAACAAGAAAATATCAATGCCCAGTTCAAGTTGTCCTCAAGAATGATTATGAAATTTACTGTCACACTTATATTTTCAAACATATACTTATTATTGTGTTTAATGTCTGATTCACCTTTATATGTAGCTAGTAAGAAGGTTTCATTAGCTGTTTGTTAAATTTTATTTTATTTTTACAGTTGGTATTCAGTTTATAATGTCGTGGAAACAATCTACTGTACAAATGTTATCTTTCATAATAAATACACTTTCTAATGTGCTAGTAAGCACAAAAATGTACGAAGAGGGCACTTAATATTCTCGTTTGCTGTTTCTAAGGTGTTTGCAATATACACATAATTAATGAGCAAAATATTGCCACAATTGGAATTACTTGGCTATCATTCCTACTCAAGATTAGTTCATCAGCTGTAGTAAACTACCTTCTTCTTTGCCTTCTTGTGTTCCTGATCTCTTATTTGTCTAAATTTATTATTATAAACCATGTTAATTTTTAACCCAATTGAATGCTGATTCTTAATTTGACTCCTCCAGCAAGTAAACCATGAGTTTCTTCAAATTTTTTCATTTTTGTAGCAGCTCTAGAAAAAAATTATTAGTGGTATTTTTGAGTCTCAGAGACATCTAATCATTGGGTGGCTTCCCTCCAGTGACTAAGTGCCAGACACAGCTTAAATTTCCAGAGCCCAATGCTTAATGCTTGAAATAACTAATGAACGTAGACATTAGTTTCATCATATATAATGCTGAAGCTTTGAACCACTAGAGGGTTCCTGAGTGCTCAACATCAGTGGTGTCTCCCAATATTCTTATAAAGAATGTAACATTCCGGGTGATTTTATTTGTTAGATCTTCATATGAAGTGGCAGAGGTAACTCTAATTTACACCACAGGTCTACCCAGAGATGACCATGGGATGACTTGACTCTCACAAAGTCTGTGCTTAGTGGCACACTCGCGTAAATCAAAAGTTTACAAAATTTATTTCCAGTAAACTGAACAAAAAATGGTCTGGAAGTGTCAGACTGGTTATAGGATGATACTCCTAACAATACAAGGAAAACTCTAATCCAAAAAGTAATAAATTCAAGTCGTGCTTAGCTACAATAATTCAAGGGCAGCTATATAAAAAAATATTGTTAGTAAATTGAGCACAAGTCGAAGGGAAGAAGAGTCAGTGTTTATAAAGCCCACAGGAAGCTGTAATCATGTGGCTAATAATTGGCTATCTATTTCCAATTTAACCAAACATAATTTAATTAACAAAAGAGGCTGTTTGCTATAAAGAATTGCTTCCATTGTCTAGTCTAGAGTAAATAGAATTGGTAGGTATGTGCTCACACACAGTAAGAGTTACAGTATCTTCCAGGAGGCCTTCAGCCAACCAAGCTACATCCCTAGGTACATAAGTTACAATATTCCTGTTGCTAGCTGAGACTATGCTACAAGTCAGTCTTACTAGCTATAGCTATTACTACCCTTTACAGTTGAAAGAGAGTAGAAAGCTGAAAAATTAGACACCAGAAAGTTTAAAAAATTAGCTGAAAACAAAACAAAAGTTCATAGCATCAGTGGAAACATCTTGTAGCAGGTAGTGAAGCAAACACTTCTGCAGGTTAGGAAGCTTGGGGATACTGGTAAGGCAGGTGTTTATAGGCAAGGGTGTTCTGGTGGTTTCATGTAGTTTCCCCTCTGTGGTGCATTTTTTTGTTTTAAGTGTAGTTAAGTTCTGCAACCCCCTCCCCCCCCCTCCCCTCCCCATTCAACCCCCCTTTTGAAAAGTCGGTAAAGGGTAGTGACTGACTTAGTGGATGTAACAGTGTTGTATGATTGGGGGGGAGGGGGGTTGGATCCCTCATCATAATTGGGGCAAAATTTAAGTAGGAAATTTCTCTCAAAAAAACAACAAGCATGCCCTTGTAGCCTTGGAGCCTCCCCTGTACCGAAACAAAGCATAGCTGTCACAGCTATTGAATAAAAGTTCTCTACTACAAATTTAGAAGTGCAGACTGAGGATCTACACTACACCAGGAGCATCGTCCATGAAAAAAGTTGGCTAGCTAGGTACGTTGGTTGCGTACGCACCATTGATAGCGATAATTGGCCTATAAAAGGAGAGCTGCGGACGCTGGAACTCATCGGGCATTCTGGTATTAACGAGAACATTCGGTCATGGTTGCTATAAAGTTATTGTTGATATTGACGTTGGTTATTAATACGTGTAAGTTAATGAACTGCATAAGTTAACTATCGCTATCATATATTGATTGATTTTATTTCTTTAGCACAACTTTCCAGTCAATGGAAAGAAAATATTGAGCAAGTTCTGAAGTATTTGCTTGGAAATTTACCCCTTCCCTACTCCTCAGAATTAGACCTGTATTGTGGAGGTAAAAATGGACAACTTTGGTTTAAGACATTAGTTCATTTAGATCGAGATAAAGATATCATTACAGGCATGAATCCAATAGTTGATGAAGCACAATTTTATATCAACATCAGTAATTTTAAAATTCCGGTTTCATCAAAGTATAGATGCAAGATTTCTCTAGGAACTTACACCAACAACAATCTACTGCTCCTAAATATCAGTAAGCTGTATAAATTCGTAAATGCAGTACTTCATTTTTGTAATAATCATTTAGCTGGTAACAACTTGGATGTTACTGAGTTTATTAACAGCTCCGTAATGCATACAATATACACAAGTTTTTCAGGAGACTCTACTATCAATTACCATTCAGATTGGAAGTGGAATCCATCTGGATCAACACGCAGTACTGTATTCAACAAACCTACAAACACCAGTGAAAACTACAAACTCAGCTCTCTTTATCCTATCATGAACACAGTGATATCATACATTCTTCATTTGCCAAAGGACTTCATAACTCATTTGATAAAACTTAGTTTCGGCAAGAAAACTATTTCAGATATTGTAACATCTCAGGTATCAGGTAGGCTAGATGTAAATAATTTATAACATCGTAATATTGAGTCAATCACGTCAGTAAATCAAATATATCTCTTAAATGCTTTCTGCCTAGCATAACTTGATGACTCATGTATTCAACAAACCTACCAACACCAGTGAAAACTACAAACTCAGCTCTCTTTTTCCTATCATGAACACGGTGATATCATACATTCTTCATTTGCCAAAGGACTTCATAACTCATTTGATAAAACTTAGTTTCGGCAAGAAAACTATTTCAGATATTGTAACACATCAGGAATCAGGTAAGCTAGATGTAAATAATTTATAACATCGTAATATTGTGTCAGTCTGGTCAGTAAATCGAACATATCTCTGAATTGCTTTCTGCCTAGCATAACTGGATGACACATAGATTCTTTTGTACATTTAGTTGTTTTATGTCCCCTTCTTATCAAAATTGTCCTTTTAGTGTTCTATCGTATACCTTAAGATCTGGTACATTTCTAATCTGAATGTGAGTAGAAATGTATAGTGCTATGGTAAGTGCAACTATTATCTAAGTTACCAGATTCTGAATACATTTGAAGGATGTACTGAAGTATAAAAAATATTAAAATTATTCTTTGTGTATTGTTCACTTTTATCTGAGTGTCATTATTGTAAAATATACGGACACAAGAAGCACTCCGGTCCTTCAAAGAATTAAACCACTGATAGCTCTGTCCATTCCCACTGTTGTGTTAGCCGAGTGTGGAGAGGGAGCTCGTGAGAGTCATCCTTGCCCCATTCAGTGTATACATATTATAGTAAATCTACTTTTGCATGCTTTATAAAAATCAACTCAGAGTATCTTACTAAATGATTACACTTGTGCTTTCACAAATTTATTTTACTGTAGAGTCGTCAAACTTCTCTGTTAGTAAAAAACTCACTGGATGTAGAGCTGTTCAATTGTAGTTTATATTAAGCTTTAGTCTCTGTTTGTGGGACTATTAATTTGTACCCAAAACACTTTATAGGCGAATGAGCGAATCAAATGTATAGCTACACCAGAGGTACAAATTTGAGCAAAGAAGAAAGTATCAAATAATAAATTGATAGCCACTGAGTCAAGATGTTTAGTCCTTGATTAGCTAGATTATGATTTACTCTTTAAAAGTCTAAAACCAAACATTGTACAAACAATATAGAAAGAGATAGACAGTAAATAGTGAGAGAGTGAAACAAGTGACAATATTAAGGATGTTTAAGGTATCCAGTTGTTTGAAGCATTTGTTTAAGAATCGGTTATTGTTAAATATATACTTGCAGTAATCATAATGACATATATAGTTTTAATCTTACAATATTTTTTTTTATTGTTCTCTGAAGTAGATTTAAGCTAGCTTATTCACTAGCTGAAAAGTATAGGCTAACTTATTCGCCTACTCAAATACAAATTAAATTTCAAGATATTATCACAGTCATTTCTAGAATAGTTTGTTTTTTTATTCATGTTGTTTAATGATATAAATTACTTCCAGCTAATATGGTATAGATATATGAACATAATATGTATTGTATATTTCTTGTAGGTTTCTTTGGAAGAAAGTATTCAGATGCAAAATTGAAGAATTCGGACAAGTCAACACATGGTACACGTTACAAGACAGGTATTGAGTTATAATTAAAATACAATTATTATCTTTGTAGAGTGATGTGAGCAAGAACCCTATTGAGTACACATTATTACACATTATTAGATTAGACAAAAGATGGACTCACTATATTGGCATGTTTCTATATTATTATCGAGCAAGTGAAGTGAGATACTATTAGGGGTGAACAATTGTAAATAAGATATTATGTTATATGTATGTTTGTTTGGTATGTGTGCCCCTTGAAGATGTTATACTCGATTCAGACTTAGCTAGACAGTCTAGCATCAGATATGGAAAGGTGTTTGTCTATAATAACTACAAATTGCTAAACCCATTACAACTTTATTGTCTCTCTAATTTATGTATGCTTTTGTAGAGAATGACACATATATCACTTTCATTCACTCTATGATGCTTTCATTGTAGGTATTAACAAAATGGTTGCAATAAATATTGGCGATAAGAATATCAGATCAAGAAGGTTTCCCCAGTCTTTCAAAGGTAAGTGAAGAATAAAATATGATTAGAGTATAGAGTCTCTTGCATGGAAATTAAATTGTAAGCTACGTTGGATGCATGGATTACCAGAGAATTTGCAGAGTGTTTTTTGTCTTCTTTTGGCAAGTTTTAATTAACAGCTGTAACAACTATCTGTGTATCTTATATTATTATATTGTAAATTTAATTAGGTTTATCAGGAAGAAAAGATTTACACACAAAATTTGAGAATTCTATGAAGACTTCACATGGTACACGTTACAAGACAGGTACTAATTACTATCAAATATTATTTGCTTACAATCCAATCATTATTGTACTAGTGAGCAAAACTCTGAATTCTACAACATTAATACACATACTAATATGAAGTTATAAGTCACTTAAAAATTATTTTCATTTTCATTCATTTTATTCACATGTTTGTTTTCCTTGCAGATATACATGTTATTTAAATGTTTATGTTGCTTGCAGATAAGAAAACAATTTCCCATTATGATGATATCCATTTTGGTGATATCAATAAAAGATCAAGAAGCATCGCAAAGTCTTACAAAGGTATGCACATTTAATTTAGCTCACTATTATCACATCACTAGTTATAAGTGACTTTTATTAATTTTGGGTGTAGCTATACAATTATTGTTTTTTTGTGAACCATATCGCAATTATAGGTATACATAATACATACATATTATATTCAATTATTTATTCATTAGAAAAGAAGAATCTAGACATGGAACTCAAAAGTTCTGTTGAGCCATCTCAGAGTAAAAACACCTTTGCAGGTATGTATATAAAGTAAAGAACAAGCAAGCAAAATAAATTACGATAGTGTCAGGGATCTAATATGTTTTATAAGTACAAATAGTGTGACTTACATGTAAATAAAGTTTCAGTGCTCTGTGATAACTTTTAGTACATTATTCAGTACATGCAAGCATCCAAGTATAACTCAAGAAATTATTTTAAATGGCTTTATTGTGGCTATAGTACTTATCAACAATTTACAAACTATAAGCTTTGCAGTCTGATTGTATGCATGAAGTGATATTTTATATACATTGTTAACATTAGGTAATAAAGTTATCTCAGAAGTATCAGTATTGTATAAAGAAGATGCAAACAAACCTAAGTATGGAAACAACAGTCACCAACGTCTTGCTGCTATATTTGCTGCTTCACTGATTAGTTTTGGGATTGTTGCATTCACTATCACTATTATCATAGCTATAGTGTTCTATTATAAAAATGTCAAAGAAAGAAAACAAATTCAAGATGTAGAAAATGGATTAAGCCAGAATTTCAATTCACATCCATCAGTAAGAAAAGCCAGAAAAGGACCTAATGGAGTACGACTAAAGACAGTTAGGTAAGATATAACCAGTGGGACTGTTGAGCAAGTGATTAAAATTAATAATACCTTTCAATGTTCACATCTATAGATTATATTATTGCTTGTAACATTGTAATTAAGTAATAACTTAAGCCCACAATACAATTATAAATGCTTTCCTGAGACTGTATTATTGATTGTAACACTGCGTAATAAAGTAATAACTTACAATTATCAATGTATTCCTGAATGTTGACTGCATTTTGTAGAATTCAACAATCAAAGTCAGAGCCAGATTTATGCACTCTACCAGTTCCAGTAAACACCAGCTTAATCCTATCCAAATCCTGTGACAATATGGCGGATTCTGTGGCATTAGACTTAGACAATTATTCACTAAACATGAATCGAGAATACAGTGGAGTTCAGTTAACAGATCACAATGAGACCAGTAACATAAATATGGTGGCATCAAATTATGACATACCTACACCTTGTTTGACTAACGTAAGCCCAGTGCACGAGATTTCCGCTGCTGAAGACCAACTACAGGATAAAGAACACGAGGAGACAAAGACCACTCCGGTATATAGTCATCTTTTTCAAGGAAAACATGTAAACACATTGAGGAAAATATCCACCAGTGAAGATCTGCCTCAAAATGAAGATCACCAGGAGATAAAGACCACTCTCATTTATGTTCAGCCAATTTGATGATATTTTCGGTCTATTTGAGATAACATTTGAAATGTTAAAACTTAGCTATCATAATACAGCTAGCTAAAAGGGTTTACTGTAGAATAAACATGGCTATATTAGTTGAAATACAGAGTAATAACAACAAAGTAATTGGAATGACTTTTCTAAAGACACCCATGACTGAGTACATGTACACAGAGATTTAATATAACTATAGTGAAGTATGGCTTGTGTGTTCCTGTAAATTCACTCGTTTCAGAATATTGCCAGAATAGTTTGTATGTAGCAACTTGTGATATGATACTCTTGGCATAGTCGGATAACACAATAACAATGCCCTCAGCAGAGATGTTGGTACAACTTTATGCATGACTAGCATTAGTGGTGGACCATAATATGCTGATCTGTCAGCTATTGGAGGGTAGTTGAAATTAATCATTCACTGTGATTTGATGTTCCCGATGGAAGACTCCTTGATCCCCACATAACCTAATGTTGTTATGGAGTGTAAATTATTAAGGACTAGAATGGGCTGTCTGTGTAAAGCAAACAAATTCATAGAAGTTATTTTATCATGACATGTATTTTCGAGAAAGAGCTTTGAGTTACATCCACAGCTTAAGTTTTTTGTTCCTCATGTTTAGTTCTCAGGAGCCTATTAGTGTTTTTTAGTACTCTAATGAAGTAGAATAATATAACTATCCTAAAGTCAAAGTGAACTGCCCACTCAAATTTCCTATCTGTATACTATGTAGTATATTCTAGTTCACTTCATAGTTTACCATGCTGCTTACACTGCACATGTGCATCTTCAGTATATATGTAGATGAACTAAAACAGACAACCCTGTATACTACTATGCGTTTCCTTGTATATTCATGCAAACTTGCACCATTAATGCGTACTATCTGGTCAAAGTCATGTAAACTATGAATCATTCAGAAATCATCCAGTATTCTCATGTATACTTGACATCTTGATCCAGTATATTCCATGTAAGCTGTCCTTCATGAAACAACACTCAAATATATTCCCATGTAAGTACTACATATACATACTTGTATACTCCAAATTACTATGATCAATGTTGACATCATTTATAAATTCTATCAAAATCATGAATAAAAACAATGTTAAATGATCAATAACAGTCTGATGTGGCTGAAATGTTTACTTCAGTAGTTTCAGAGTAGATACCTGAAGACATAAAACTCACAAAATAATCGACCATTATTGACATATCCAGATATCACAAAAATATCACAGATAATAAAGAGACTAAACATACTTTACCAAACTAAAGATGGTACATACACAACAAGGATTGTGAATACTTCATCAAATAAAAATTATCACAGAAACTTAATCAGATTTAAAAGCCAAAAATACTTACCAAATAAAAAAAAACACACACAAATGCTTAGCCAAAGTTAAATCAACAACAAAAAAAAATGCTTATGCCACAAATAGATAAAAGTATTTAACATCAAATTTTTAACAAAAAAATATTTACAACTAATTTGTTTCCATGTTATCACACACACTTTACCAAAGTAAAAGATCACACATACTTTATCAACGGACTTTACCGCACCCAAAGATCACATATACATTACCATACTAAGAGATCACAGATACTTTACCAACCAAGAGATCACAAATATCTTATCAAACCAAGAGGTCACAGAAACTTACCAATCAAGAGATGGTAGGAGTGTTTTGTGAGAAACTATTGTAGTCCAAAATGTGTTGATTAGTGACAAAATTTGAACCGATGAGTGGTACATCATTGATAAAAGTCTTACATAAGCTCTGTATTATTATGTTGTTGTTTGAAAAAGTAAACAACAATTGAAGCACATGGCTAGTAATATGGTTTAGAATGTCAGTGCTAACTAAAGTTTGTATATACTTTACAACGAGCTCCGTCTGTAAATGATTGACAAGGAAACGTTGATTACCTGCGCATCATTGATTGCTCAATTCGGCCTACAGCTAAAAGGAGAGCTGCAGACGCAACTGACTTGAAATTGTGCACCATCAACGTTTGGATTGATTCCAGAAGATTGATTTAATAGCAGTTAGAGCATGTCTATCTCAATAGTTATATTAATTATTATTTTTATTTTTTTTCAATCATTTTATTAATCTCATCAAGAAATGACATTTGTTGGTGCAAATAAAGAAAATAAGAATATTGTTTTAGCAGAACCGGCACAGGTGGTTCCAATATGACAGCTGTTGATCTGTCATCCATTTGAGTTTCTTGACTTGAATCTTTACTTGGATGCTGCTCTACAGCCACACACAGCTCTGGCTCCTCTATTTGAAGTTCGTGGTTCTGAGATGAACTTAAGTATGCCCTATTATCTCTATTTCAGTTGTCTTTAATCACTTCAGAATGTCTATCTTTACCATTATGGACTATTGTACATCTCTATATTTGTGTTTAGTTTGTCTGGACAATCTGAGTCTACATGACCTGTAGCTCCTCTCATGCTGCTGATGCTTAGTTCATTCCCTCTGATATGTGTGGGTGGCAGTACCAATTCTTCAAATTGAAGTTCTCCTTACTGAAGTCTCATCCAATGTGCTATGTGCTTCTAAAGACAATAGAAATGAACAATATTCTGTTATCATTTATTTCTCGAGTAATATTTATAAAGGAATTATATTAGCTAATTCAGTAATGGCAATGACTACAATATTGCAGTTTTTCATACCTCAATAGTCTCATTTGGGGATAATGAGGTTATCACACTCATTATGTCATGCACACAACATGTTTGCACACCAGGTTAATAATGAAATTTATCACCAGATATCAAAAAAAGTGAATTAGCTAAAATTAAGTAAGCTAGACTTTATTCAGCAGCATGAATAAAAACTTAACGATATTCATGGTTAGTGATAGTCCACAAGTATGTTAGCTGTAGCTATTCTATTTAACAAAACAAGATTCATGAGCTTAAGAAAATATTCCTTCTTAAAACTTTGATCTCATTCGTCAAAGCTTCTGTGGTCTAACTACAATATAAGTATAGCTATAGCAATATTGCAAGATTTGATCTTAAAATAAGGCATAATAACTGCTGGTGATGTTGCTTTTAGATTTAATTAATGAATTCTGGTATCAAACAATCTAAAGCTAACTCGCTAACCGATAATTAATATGAATACCAATAAACACTCATAATTAGTCACAAGTATTAGATGCTTGATATTATAAGAGGATCTAAAGGCCGCTATATTCCACTAGCAACAAATACCAATACTGAAGTGAAGGTATCGCAGAAACAGAATTTTGCAGAAATTTATGGCGGGGTAGGCGTGGGAGAAAAAACAACAACACAAGCTTAATTTACTAGCATCACGTGCTATGTGTTTACTGGAGCAGTCTTGTACAAAGGGTGGGGCTGAGTTAGTAGGCCGTGGACTGTCCGCTATATTTACCTTAAATACTAAAGCTTTTCGTTCTTCAGGTGAGTTCTCCAAGTTATCTAGAGCGAGGTTACAACAGTCTGTGAAAATGCTTGACTTTTGAATGGAATAAGTTTTCATAACTCGTTTACGTGAAGGTTAGCACTTAGGTTTGATTCGGAATTTCTTCATGTCCTTTATATTATTACTTTTTCAATGATGGTGTTTGGCATGATCTGGAAGCTGAATTTGTGAAACATCGTATTCCATTTCTTATTGTCTAGAATAGCAAGCAACTGTTATCTATCAAGTATCAAGAACTATTCTGAAGTACTAACACATTGCTGACAATCACTGCAAGTGAGGGTGTGGCTCTCATATTGATACATCCACGAGGTAAGTGTAATTAAATATGTAGATAAACTCATAGGTGTAATGCATTGCTATAATATACCATACCCGTAGCCAGGGGGTTTGGTCGAACCCACCTTTTGAGTGACCCAAAGTAAATTATTTAGCCACACCTCACATTTAACTTATGGAATGTCGACTTCTGGTCGATCGTGTCTATATCGCAATGAAATTTTCTGCTATTTAGCTATATATATCCCCGGATATACTTCATACTCTATATGTGACCGTCTATGGGAAAATCGGGCACAACGCGGCATGCGTAGACGTCGCAAAAAGATTGATTTAGTTCTTAAAATTGTATTAAATAAACCTAACGAAGGAAACGGCGGTTAGGTGATATATAGCGGGAATGGCTAAAGCTACGGCGATAAAACTTGGAGAGCTTAATATCTGCTTGCCGAGGAGTGTGTAAGTGCAAAAAAAATTTTTTTCGTCGGGGCCGCGTTGTGCCCGATTTTCCTGTAGACTGTCACATATGTAGATGGCCTAATCTGATTCCAAGCTGTCAGGTAAACACTGAGCTCCTTGACCACAAAACATAGCTCTCGTTATGGCACTGATAAAGCAAGCTACGCTACAACTATTCTTTTTATGGTGTGGAGTAATGTACTTATTTAGATAACTTATAGTAAGAAAGGCGTAATGGTTCACTGTTGGTGTAGAGTTCACGGTAGTGGTTAGAAGCCTGGTTACACGAGAACAATATAGAGCTAGTAGTTTATCGCTTATTGCTGATAGTCAGCAGTGTTCAATGAATTTATTAATAGAATACATAGAGCATCAGATAAATTATTAGTTTTGGCATATTATTTCCCCTTTTTTTTTTGCTTTTTAAAGAATAATCAAAGAAAACAAAAGTAGGTGTGGCTTTCTTGCATTTCTACAAAATTCGAACCCCCCCCCCCCCCCCCCCCTGTGCAAACTCCTGGCTACAGGCCAGCATACTCAATTAGTACTGCTAAATATTTCTACCAGTAAAATATAATAAGTCTTTGATGAAGTTATTGAAGTTATGCAACACTGCATTAAGTAGGCATACTCAGAGCCAGTCAATAGCCACTGGTACTGCCTTAAATATTGGCTGCTAATAATAGGATATACGTGCTAGTGATATGCTTCAGCACAAATGGCGGGCTAGCCATTGTGTAAAAATGATTCAAAAACTTTATTTAAATTATTTCTGATTATCTAAATTATCAGCAGCTCTTGACAAAAAACAGGAAACTGCTGCTGCTCGGCCAAGTTTTTGAATTGCATATTGGAAAAACTTTTTAATGTCATAGTAACCACTAGTCACAACTTTTTGAGACTAGAAAATGTAAGCAATTATCATGAAATTATAGTACAGTTAAGACCCAAACCATAAATAAGATGGTCATACTAAGAATAAAACTGGGAGGAAGTCTTAGAAGCTAAAATAATAGATTGCAATAAAATAATGCAGCTGATACACTTATAATTTGCTTCAAAATAATTTTAGTTATGCAACAGATATAACACACTACACTCTCATAAATACACTTGCACACACAAGACTTCTTTAACTTAGATAATGTACCACCTCAATTAATGTAAGATAATTAATTCCAGTTTATTTATTGTTTATAAGTTCTAATTGCTTTTACTAAATTCAGAAACAGCCTTATTCCAAGGAGTTAAAAATTTTAATATGTTTGGACAATATGGTTCAAGATTGGTAACAAAAATAATCAATGTAGTGATGTTGGGCACGGTGTAGACAACTAAGAAAACAAAGAATCCCTGATAGTATCTCACTCGCTTCACTTGCTAGCTAATAATGATGTAATATTTATGTATTCATCATTTTTGAGTACCCATACATTTCATAATTGTACTTTGATGCAAACAAACGGAAAAAATTCAATGAGTTCATATTAGATTTTATCATTTCAGGACTAATAAGAAGTTCAACAATATTACTGCGGTTTAAGTTCATAATATTTCTTGAAGGAAAATTTTTTGACATTTGCAAATAATATTTACTCATATAAAAGTTGCATAGAGATCACAATTATTTTTTAAGAATTACACTAATGCCTTTGTTCAAAAATTTAAATAAACCAATATCTCATGGGCACAAGTACAGGCTAAGTGAGGGTGAGGCTTCAGGAGTTTGCATGTATCTCCATTTCAGATTAATGCTATTCATAGCCTTACCTACTTCTAGTAAATGAAGAAGGAGTTGAGTAAGAAGAGATTATCAGTTCAATGATATTCATTGTTTTAAGACATTATTAGCTTTGGTCATCTTGAGCTTGACAGTGATCACTGCACACTTCAACTAGATTGATGCTTCGTCAGATTCTAGCTAATCAATTGAGCTAATTAACATAACTTCTCTCACTAGATGTGGTTTTACACATGAGTGTTTCCAATATTCATGAACTTAAGAGGACTTTGGATGAGCTATTCATGAATACCACTATACATTTACTCCTTTTGTTATTGCTAGTAAACATTATTCCAAAAAAAACTCTTCTAAACAGAGACACAGGTTTGGTGCTACCTGGATGTTGGTGATCAGTGCTCAGAATCCATACCAAATGAATTTAATTCAGACTCAGGCTACAATTTTCCACTGCTCATACAGCTTTTGACATAAATTTATTTTTATCTTTTGAATTATTATTATTTTTTTATTATTATTAAGGGTGCCCGCACACCGCCTACGCAATTTTTTGTTGATGGTTGCTATGCACGATTACTACTATTGTATACTTACAGGGGCTTCTCCACTACAATACAAGGACAAAGTACCTGCCGAAGGAGCCGCTCACTAATTTTAGAGCGAATCTGGAGGAAATATCGGGGCCTGGTTATAAAACTTTGGGGCACTTTTTTGGAGCGGTGCGGTAAGTTGGAGCTCCGCAATTTGGTGCACTACTAGCCGAGCCGATACTCTACTGCAAGACAGCGAGTTCTTATCCATTTCAATATTACTTTATGATATATTCGCAATTTTTTCTATTTATAAGATATTGAAAAATTCTCGCTGTAGTGCAGTTCATTTTTTTTTGGTTTACCCGTGTATAAAATTTTTGTGTCGTTCTCATTATTAGATTCCAAAAAAAACTGACCCAAAATTTGGAACTTTAATTCCACTCGCAATTCTTAAGAAATAGCCCCACCCCCATATCTCGTAATGCGAGTACGCGAGCAATTTTTTTTCAATTAGTTTGTATTGGTTCTAAAAAGAGCCCGCCTATATCAAGAGTAAACAAACATCAATACAACAATAACAAGAGAGTCCGAAGAGAGAGCAGTTTATTGGAAATAGCCAAAGGTGAAGGTATTAGATTTGCGCAGCTTTGGAAGTCTTCGCTTCGCAGAAATCGAGCCTGGTGGATCCATCCACTTGAGTTCAGGAGCGCATAGTCCGGAGAACGGCTACTGGTGGAGAGGCAGCCTGGTGCAACTTCCTGCGTGAGCTCAGACGACGTATGGAGAGTTGCTGTAAAGGAATAAAAGACAACATGAAGCTAAACTAAAACACCACAACTTCGCAAAGTATACGTCTGCTACTAATGCGCGATTGTTTCTGCTCGCGTATTATCGAATGGTGGGGTATTGGCGGGGAATAAATTAATGTCCGGATCTACAGGCTGTGCGCGTTGCTATGTGCGGGCACCCTTAATATTACTATTATTATTATTATTTGATTACTAGTGATGTGCTTGAGCACAAATGGCAAGCGAGCCTAAAGACTATACTATTTTAATATGAATGATTTTGACTTCTAACACTGAAGCTACTGAAAATAAGGTCCAGTTTGTAAATTTAGCATACAGGGTAAAGGGATTTCAGTGCCATAGTAACAACTCTCTGCAACTGCTTGAATTGAAGGAAAAAACAACAACAACAAAACAATACACGTTATTTAAAAGTTTTCTTTGTGATGTTCTTTAGCTAAGTAGTGGGTGTAACACACAATGCTTTGACACAACTGGACATGCACCTACACAGACTTACCTTCGCAGTCTAGTGGACAATGTATTTTCAAGTAAATACTGTTGCGCACGGCTTATAACCATGACAAAGAGCGCATTGACTTACCACCGCCACTAACTCGAATAGAAATGGAAGTCCCTTGAGTTTTCAAGTTTGAACTGCACCCGCAAAAGAATTCAAAACGGTAAACAATTCAATTTCTAGGGTGATACGGGTACTGATCGATAGACCAGAGGATTCTGTTAAGTGTAATTTGGGACGGGGTCGACCACATAACTAACACAAAAACGCGAGGGTCAAAGTACAAAATGACATACGTACGTCCAAACATATATACAAATAAATAAATAAATAAATAAACATCCCCGATTTTCGTTTGTGTTACCCCTGTAAGTGTCTCGCTCGCTACGCTCGCTCGCCAATTCAGACACTTACAGGGGTAACACAATTGAAAATCGGGGATGTTTGTTGGTTTATATATATGTGACCGTCTACGGGAAAACCGGGCACAACGCGGCGTGCGTAATATCGAGAAAAGATCGATCGATTTCTTAAAAATGTATTGTTTTAAGCCGACGGAAGGGAACGGTTAGGTCTATTATAGCGGGAACGACTTAAGCTATGACGATAAAACTTGAAGAGCTCAATATCTGGACGCCGACAACTCCGTAAGTGCAAAAAAAAATTTTTCGAAGGGTGCCGCGTTGTGCCTGGTTTTCCTATAGACGGTCACATATGTTTGGACGTACATAAGGCATTTTTGTACTTTGACCCTCATGTTTTTGTGTTCGGTGGTTGACCCCGTCCCAACTTTCACTAAACAGAATCCTCTGTTTATCGATCAGTACCCGTATCACCCTAGAAATGGAATTGTTTACCGTTTTGAATTCTTTTACGTGAAACTTACGGGACTTCCATTTCTATTCGAGTTAGTGGCTGTGATAAATCAATGTGCTCTTTGGCATGGTTATAAGCCATACGCAACAGTACTTACTTGAACATGCATTGTCCACTAGACTAACCGCGAAGGTAAGTGTATGTCCAGTTGTGTCAAAGCATAGTGCTTTACAGCCACAATTTAGCTAAAGAATATCACAAAGAAAACGTTTAAATAGCGTGTATTGTTTTGTTGTTGTTGTTTTCCTTCAATTCAAGCAGTTGCAGCGAGTTGTTACTATGGTACTGAAATCCCTTTACAGTGTATGCATAATTTAAAATACTCGACCTTATTATCAGTAGCTTCAGTGTTAGAAGTCAAAATCATTCATATAAAAATAGTATAGTCTTTAGGCTCGCTCGCCATTTGTGCTCAAGCACATCACTAGTTATTAATATTACTATTATTATTATTATTTTATTTTTCTGCTTGTGTTTGATTTATTTGTTTCTTTGTTATAATTTTTTCTCATATTTTATTTATCTATTTATATTTTACTTATTTATTTAGAACCAGTTGCTATATTGTTACTAGGTGTACTAACTTGGTAAGTGTGCACTATTTTTTGCCTTTAGGTATATAAACTGTGCATACTAACCACCCTTGGGGTATTGCTATTTTTGAGTTTTAGTTTAATAGAATAGGCCGGATAAGACATCGCTTGACACCGCCATATTTGTGCGAAAATGCTGATAAACCAAGTTGCTAGTGGAAACTGGCGGGTATACGGGTTCTAAAATAGTTAGAGCATGCGCTCAGGTACTGGTGGATTTAGTGCACAAAGCCTCGGGCCTATGGCCCTTGGGCTTCAGTGCACTAAATCCACCAGTACCTGAGCGCGTATGCTCTAACTATTACTTAATGTATTTATTTATATTTATTTGTTTTATTTTATTTATTAATTTAATTATTTACATTAGATCCTGTTGCTATATTGTTACTAGGTTGGTAAGTGTGCACTATTTTTTGCCTTTAGGTATATGAACTATGCATACTAACCACCCTTGGGGTATTGCTATTTTTGAGTTTTGATTTAATAGAATAGGCTGGATAAAGCAGGGAGCAGGTTATGTGAGGCCTGGATATGATATGTGAGGGTCTACTACTCTCTCATATCCGACCTATATGGGACCAGCCCGATCATATAACTCTCCTGCTACCGCTCTCATACCCAGGAATTTACCATAGCTAGCGGCTTAAGGTAGAGTTAGATCTGGAGATAACAGCTGGCAGCTACAATGCTAAAGTAAACTTGCCAGTGTGCTTCAATTGAATTTTAATAAAATTTTAATTTTGGGCCTGAAACACAGAAGAATTCTCTTGACACCTAAAATGCTGATAAACAAAGTTGCTAGTGGAAACTGGGCTGGCATGGGTAAACGGGATCTAAAAAAGTTAGAGGATGCGCGCTTGGGTACTGGTGGATTTAGTGCACAAAGCCCTCGGGCCTAAGGCCCTTGGGCTTCAGAGCACTAAATGCACCAGTACCCAAGCGATTATGCTCTAACTATTACTTATTCTCTATACTTAGAACATCTGAAGCTTTCATACACGCATCATATCAGTATTTTTACTTGGCTACTTTCACACACTTCATCCAACAGCTTGCGGTGATTTATCCATATGTGCATTTTTTTCATTTGAATTCTCTAATTTGTATAACCTGATGAGGACAGCAGTAGGACTGTCGAAATAACAAAACAAAAAACGTTGATATAAGAGAACAATTTTATTATTTATTATGTGATGTCAATGGAGAACTCCCTAAAAATTATATCATTTCTGTTATATTGAGGTGGGAGGGCTAACAAAATCAGTCTGTCACAAAGTTCTGGAATTACGTGGAAAAGTTTACAGATTTAAAACTAATAGATAACACAAGTATTAGATACTTCTTAATTAAACTATAAATTCTTGTATGTTCTTTTATATTGTTTTTCCCTTCTGCTAAATAAATAATGAAATGAATATCATCCACCTACTTACTCCTCTCATCCCCTCTACTAAATGAATATTTAATTAACTTGCATTCACCTAAGCACTCCTCTCCTCTCCTTAACAAATATGTAATTAACTTGCGTCCACCTACTCACTTCTCTCATCCCCTCAATTAAATGAATATTTAATTAATTAACTTGCATCCACCTAAGCACTCCACTCTTCCCCTCTACTAAATAAATATTTAATTAACTTGCATCCACCTACTCACTTCTCTCTTCCCATTTACTAAACAAACATTTAACTCTCTGACCATGGCAAGCATATATATATGCCGCAATTAAACTCCGCGCAGACCGCAGAGGGCATATATTTATGCTTCAGAACACCCTTATCACAAATGCGTACCGCGGAGGCTAAGGTGCCTAATCAGTGGTTACAGCCACTGGAATTGATTTAGTGGTAAAGTAGCAATGCTTGCTAGGGGTATTTGTCAGCTATGGCCCAGTGTAACTATACTACCAAGTATGTATTATCAATGCTTGATGAAGACTCTGAGGATGACTTTGAGGGGTATATTGATGAAGAGAAATATGCTGATACAGTGGTAGAGATACTGGGGGGGCAGGGGGGGGGGCGATTGCCCCCCCCCACTCTTTCATTAGGGAGGGCACAGCACCCCCCCACTTTTACACTACTAAGAGAGGCCCTATTTTATATTAGGAGAGTGATCGCCACCCCTATCCCTAAACATTTTTCAAAAGTTGAGGCCATACTCTTATGTAACTGACTATCTCACCTTTGTTATCACCTTTCATATCCACTGACTTAGCTAGTACCTCTGTGGTTAATTAATCAATGCAGCTGCTCTTTGAAGGAAGAGAACTAGCTAGTAATGGCAAAGACACAAACAAGTTTGCTGAATTTCTGGTCAGCTTCCTCTCAAGGACCAGTTAAAGAACCAGCAATTGAATCCGTTGAAGACCAGCAGTCGAATCTGTTGAAGAACAAGTAGTCAAATCTGTTGAAGATAGCTCTAGCTCTGCAATAGAAGATGAAAGTACTAAAACTATCGATCAGGTAGACCAAGCCACAATGCCAATGACATCTGAGACATCTGCTTGTTCAAGAGTATGTTGTTCTGATGAAACAAAAGCATACCACCATCCCACAGATAAGTTCACTCTTCAGGCTCACAAAACCAAGGGCAGAAGTTTTCAATCTAGCTGGTTTAAACAGTTTCCATGGATTAGTGTTTGTGTCAATCGGAAGAAAGTATTTTGCATTATTTTATTGTAAGCATGCAAAAAAAAACATGAGCTATTGATTTTCAGTAAATGTGGGAAAAAAACATTCCTGATAGTGGATTTCAAAACTAGAAGAAGGCTGTAGCTAAATTTAAAGATCATGACAGCTCACATTTTCATCAAGAAGCTAAGTTGAAGTGGATTGCTGCTCAAGAACAGCCAACCATCACAATTGCACAACAGAATAAGCTTCAGCAAAATAGACGAGCTGGCTTGCTGAAACAACTGAGAGGTATACAGTATCTCACACGGCAAGGAGTTGCACTACAAGGACATCGACAAGAAGATGGCAATCTCTGTCAGTTGTTGGTTACCTGGAGTCATGATTGTGAAGTTGTTAAGTCATGGCTGAAAGAAAATCGATACACCTGTCATCAAAGTGTCAACGATTTAATAAATATAATGGGTAAAAATTTGTTGCATGTTCTACTATCAAGAATTGGTGCACAAGACCCAGCTTGGTTTTCTGTTGTAGTTGATGAAGCTACAGACATATGCTCCACAGAACAGCTAAACTTGTCAATTCGCTGAATGAATAACAGGTATGAATCATTTGAGGATCCTATTGGTTTATTCAGAGTGCCGGATACAAAGGCAGAACCATTATTTGCAGTAATTAAAGATCTTCTTATCAGGTGTATTTTTCCATTGGAAATGTGTCGTGGCCAGGCCTATGATGGAGCAGCCAACATGCAAGGGAAACGTTCTGGAGTGGCAGCAAGGTTTTTAGCTGAAAATCCAGCAGCTGTTCCAGTGCACTGTTTTGCCCACTCTTTAAACCTATGCCTTCAGGGAATAGGAAAAAACATAGCCTGCCTTAGAGATGCTTTGGACGTGGTTCGTGAAATTGGTAAGCTAATAAGGTTTTCCCCTAAAAGGCTTCACTTATTTTCCTCTGCAATTAAAGAAGTCAAGGAAGAAGGCACAGTAAGTTTGAATTTATTAAGCACGACTCGCTGGACTGTTCATACAGCAGCAATTGATGCCATACTTAAAGATTACAATGTGCTTTTGGAAATCTTGGAAGAAATTCATGATACAACTAAGGATGAATATGGATTGTAAGCATTTGGCCTAATGCAGTTATTGGATAAATTTGACACACTTTTTGGTCTATAGCTGAGTTACCGATTGTTTAGTGCTTCTGAACAAGTTTCATTAACACTTCAAAAGAAAAATATTGCAATTCATGATGCATTATCTGCTGTAGAAGCTGCAAAGAATCATTTCAAAATATTACGAACTGATGAAGAGTTCGATCGCTTCTATAGCAGAGCAGAAAGCATTGCTGAAGAACATGGAATTGATTTGCCTATTTTTCCTAGAAAGGAGAAGGCTGCAGCATTATTCAAGTGGAAGTGAGCCACATACTTCATTTTGTCCTAAACTACATTACAGAAAGATGTATTTTGAAGCTTGTGACGTACTGTTAGGAGAACTTCAAAATCGATTTGAATCCAAGACCATTCCAGCAGTAGTGTCTATGGAAAAGGCACTAATAAAAGCTGCCACAATAATCAAGAATTTGAGAGTGAAATGAAAGAAATTGAGAAATCTTGTTTTTCTAAGGATATCAATTTTTTTGAATTAAGAAAGCAACTTCAACTTCTTCATGGTGCAGTGAAGACAGCTCAGCCAACAGTGAAAACGGTCACTTCTATCCACACTATATGTGATGCCATGAATGAGAGAGATAGCTTGAAGAAGTTGCTTTCATCTATACATGGACTTCTTCGACTTGCTCTGACTGTCCCTATATCATCAGCAACAGCTGAACGAACCTTTTCTGCCCTCAAGTTTGTATTCACGTCACAGCCTTAAACTATGACTGAAAAGCGATTGAATAACTGTTTACTTCTGCATATACATCAGGAACTTACAGACTCGATGAACCTAATCGAAGTAGCAAAAGAATTTGCTGGAATGTATGATACACGGAGAAAATAATTTGGTATTTTTTTGTGACAGTCTAGCTAAGGAACTAGATTTATAATTTTCAAGCACACTATAATTCGTATATTTTCAGTTGGTACTCCTGATTCATTGTCATTTTTATACACTTTTTTGTTCTTTATTTTTGTCACGATCCAATTACTTTTGTTAGGCTCATAAATTTTTTTCCATCATCAAAATGCACAGTTTTGATTTCCTAAGCAATTTCTTTATTATGCCCCAGTTATTTTCTGCCCCCCCCCCACTTTTGAAGTGGTGTTTCTGCCACTATGATAGGTATGAAAACTCTGATGCTGAGACTGAGAGCAGTGGTAATAGTGACAATGAAGAGGAAATGGAAGAAGATAAAAGTGAAATTGCTAGTGCTGATGAAATGGAGGTAAATAATGAAACTTTGGATGATTGCATAGATTCTTTCTCGACTACTGTAGGTCCCAGCTTTACTGCCACTCCAGGTACAAAAATCCCATAGATTTTTTTCGTCTCATGATTCCTGACTCCATCCTTGAGGAAATAGTAAGACAGACAAATTTGTATGCTGAGCAGTTTTTTGAGAACAATAACATTCGACCAAAATCAAGAGCACAAATGTGGGATTCTTTGCAGCACAATCTCCCATAACTGAAGACATTTTTGAGCCTTATACTTGTCATGGAATCAATTCATTATCCAGCTATTGAAGACTACTGGTCTACTTAGTGGCCCTTTGCCAGTTCAACATTCTCATCTATTATGAAACGAGAAAGATTGTCTCTTCTTCTCAAGTTCTTACATCTGAACGATAATAACCATTTTATTCCCAATGGTCAACCTGGTCATGATCCACTTCATAAAATTCGTCTTTTTCTGGACAAAATTTTGGATAATTTTCTGTCAAGTTTTCAGCTTGGGAGGGAAGTATCATTGGATGAGTCAATGATTGGTTTCAAAGGTCGTCTTGGTTTTGTTCAATACATGCCCATAAAGCCCACTAAATGGGGACTAAAAGCCTTCATAGTCTCAGATAGTGTTACAGGTTACACTTTCAACTGGGTACTGTATACAGGTAAATTATTGTTTTCAAATACTCGTTGATTTTGCATACACAATTGTTCTTTGTTTTTAGGAAAAGATTTTTCTCAAAATCCTTCTGATAATGGCGTTACACATGACATTGTGATGCGAGTCACCCAGAAGCTTCAAGGAGAAGGCCATCATTATTTATATGTGACCGTCTTCAGGAAAACCGGGCACAACGCACCCTTCGAAAAAATTTTTTTTGCACTTACAGAGTTGTCAGCGTCCAGATATTGAGCTCTCCAAGTTTTATCGTCGTAGCTTAAGTCGTTCCCACTATAATAGACCTAACCGTTCTCTTCCGTCGGCTTGAAACAATACATTTTTTAGAAATCGATCGATCTTTTCTCGATATTTACGCATGCCACATTGTGCCCGGTTTTCCTGTAGACGGTCACATATATGGATAACTTACACCAGTCCTGGATAGTTTTCTAGTGTTTTGAAAGTCGGCATTTATAGCTGTGGAACTTTGCGGTGCAATCGTCGTAGTGTTCCAATTGCCATAAAAAAATCTGGAAAAATGAAGAAAGGTGATATAGTCAATGTGAAAAAGAAGTCTCTTTTGTTTTTGAAGTGGAAGGACAAAAGTGAAGTGTCTCAACTCACTAATGTTCATGATAATTCCACTATTGTGAAGAGGAGGAGGAGCAAGTCTGGAGTAGGAGGCCATGAAACTGTCAAACCAACCGCAATTGAGGAGCAACAAGTACATGTCTGGAGTAGATAAGCTAGATCAGATGTTGTCTTACTACAATTTCAACCATAGGACCTAGGAAAACAACCACATACTGCTGTAAACAATGTGGAGTAGGTCTTTGTATTTATCCATGTTTTGAACTGCATCACACTAAAGTCAATCATAGTCGATATATTTAGCTAGACAAATAGTAGCACTTATTTTAGTCACTATACATATATATATATATATATTATTCATAAATTTAGAAACTTTTGCTGAGCACAATACTTATAAACTAAGCGCTAGAATGTAGACAAATAACTGCTACTGTCTGTAAATTGTAAGTAAAATTTCTAATTGGACTTACCTCTATCGAAACTGTTTTTCTAAGTTCAAATAGCAAAGCAATAAGTTTTCCAGTCGACCCTCGTAACTAACGCATACTGAAATTTATTTCTCGGTGGTTAGTTCGAGCTCTGCGCCTTATTTTACAGCCGAAAAAGTGGTACACTTCTTTGCCACGCGGCCTAGGGCGTTACCCGTGTTACAAACAAAACAACGTCCGCGGCGTGCGCACAGGATATTGAAATTAAATTCTGCGCTTAGAGAGTTAATTAACTTGTGTCCACCCACTAACTCCTTTTCTCCTCTCTATAAAATGAATAAGTAATTATAGTTTAATTTTTTCCTTATTTTATGAGTTTTAGTAAAAGCTAAATATTCAATTGATTGCATATATGATATTTGATTTAAGTCTAATTAAGGAATTTACAAATACTTGCAATGAAATTCTAATGAATAATTTATAGCAGAACTTGTCTTGAAGTTGACTTCATCAATTATTAGTTTTGACAGCTGCTTCTGAACTTTGAGGTTAGCAGCTGCTTGCATTAGGCTAGGATGATACAATGATTATAGTGAATAAAAATTCTTACTGAATAATTACTTTCATTAATGGCAGGTCCAATTAAAAATGTCAACTGAACATAAATTAGTAAATTATTAGTTTCATCAAAGTGCTAGAAAGGTGATAACTTTCAAAATTCTATGTGATACTAAATATAAGTTAAAATAAACTTGATTTTCCTATCCTCACGTATTTAGGACATATTTCTTACTTTTGCCACCTTTTTTCATAGAAAATAGGGCAACGAGACCTGTGCCATTGGACATTTAGCCCTATTCTATGCCTGAAGACTTTACTCATTTAGTTATAGTTGATTATTTTTAGATTAATTCTTGTATTTTATATAGAACTTTAGCAATGGGTCGCCATCGTTATCCAGCTGCACACTGGGAAAATACCAGCAGAAGACTACACAGATCAACCCTCTGGGAGACTCGTTGTTCTTATATCAATCAACCTCAATGTTTCTCAAACACTGAGTATATGTTGATAGCCTTCACAATCATCTGGATTTTCAGAAGGAAAACTATAACTCACTCGATTAAACTCTGTACTATAATAAAACAACCAAAGACAAATGGCCAACAAGAAATGCATTCTCTCCCACTGATCTGGTTCATTTGGAATAGTTCAATAAACATCTTAAAAGATATTCATTCCAGAACTACTTCACTAAAACAGAAACTATTATTACTATGTGGAGATGTAGAAGCCAATCCTGGCCCTTATAATAAAGGTAAATTATCCTCTATTCAGTGTGATGTTAAATGCAGTCAACTTCAACTACAGCCACTTGTAAGGCAATCAATTATTAGGTTAACATGGTTTCTATTATTTCTATTGAGATATAAATATTCAGTAGTTTCAAATATAAAGATATTTATATCAATTGAATTAGTTTACAGTGTATTGTTAAATATTGAAATATGCAAACAGTACTGAAGCAATGATCTGATTACTCTAGCCACAACCTTGTAGAACTTTTGTCAAATATGAATTTATTTTCTGGGTAACGCTTCATTAGCAAATGAAATCAGGGTGGAATAAATTTTTGAAGAATATAATATTATAATAATAACATTGACAGAAAAAGCTGAGATTTTAATTAATATCACTCGTGTTTTGATAAAATTTTACTTGTCCATTTTTTCATACTTCTCTCACTACAAATTTCAAATTTTCTATTTTCTGTCCCATTTTATCACCTTATCCTGTGAATTTTTTAACAATTCAAGCAATATTCCCTTATTTCATTGCATTTCCAACATTTTAACTGAAACATAATTAACAGAATGTGTATTATTCACCGATGTTATAATGAACATACAAATACTAAATATCCTGTTGAAAACAGGCACAAATTTAGATTTTATGTTCTATTGGAATTTATAAAATAGTACAAGTATAATTGTTTTATCAACACTAATCTGCATGGAAATATTTGTTTTGGCAACTTCTGTTGGACTTGGTCGTTACTGGCTGCATGTGCTTGGCTACGTTGAGAAAATGACTTCTTGTTTTGACAACTGGTGCTAGTGAACTTTGAGACAAACTGAGTACTTTTAAGAGTACCATCAAGATGCTGGACAATTATCAATAGAAATAGGTTTAAATGTAATGCCAATTACTAGGATCAAAAGTATATTTGAAACATTACCATCATTTATAATGTTAAGAAGTAATTACATGTACTATTTTATGTAAATTATACCATTTTGTGTGTCAATGTAATTTGTATTTTATATTTGAATACTTCATTGATTTAATATTTTAGATCAGCCTCTCAGTCATTATGAACCTTCACCTCGAGAGGCAGCTAATGCCTCAGCAAGTACTGACCAACTCTACGTTCATGGAGGTATTGTTGACAACTTTAATAACAACAAAATACAACTGAAGAAGGTAGTTCAAATCTATGAGTGCTCTACTGAATCCTGGAAAGCACTTGCTACAACTGGTACTCCGCCTCCTGGAATATATGGTTGTGCAACAGCTTATTCAGATCATATTCTCTACTTGTTTGGTGGTCATGATCGTAATTCATTCCATGCTTCATTACATCAGCTAGACATCAGATCTATTACATGGTCACAGCTCTCACCACCACATGATAGTGGACCCATGAGAAAATGTTTGTGCAAAATGATACATTATAATAACACATTGATCATCATTGGAGGCTTAGGCATATCATCAGGTAAACTACAGTCTGGATCACAATTTATTGAGTATCAAAATGGTCGTGGCATGACAAATGAAATTCATATGTATAATATTTCACAAAGTAAGTTATAATTATATATTATTAGTAGTATTACAGAGTTGATGATAAGTATGTGTTGTATATTTTTTCCGAGATAATGTAATTCAGCAAAGCGAGCGGAGCTAACTCTCTAATGAATTCGTGATATATATATATATATTTAGGTCTAGAAATTGTTTTTGTTCTTGCATGGGCGTACGTGTGTACCTTTTCTCCTACGCGCTTGCGCGGGCCGGGTAACCTTCTTAGCAACATTTTGTTTTGTTTACCCGCTCTACGAAGTAGCGATGCCCAGTAGACAAAACGTTAGAAACGCTCGGTCAAGAGCTTTGAGGGCGTTAGAAACTCCTGAAGAAAAATTAGTAAGGAGAGCGATAAGAAATGAAAAAGACAGGTCAAGGAGGAGGAGAGCTAAAACAAAACAGAAACAGGTAGCAAAGTAAAGAATCTGACAGTATTTTGTAGCCACACCAAACATGCAGTATTTTGTAGCCACACCAAGCATGCATGGAATAGCTGCAATTACAGGGAACATGCATCGCTCGCTTCGCTATTTTGTGCTATTAGAGCACATCACTAGTATTAGAGTTATTAGCTTTACCTATAGTAACAGACATGGTTATTTCCACTTAAGTGGCATAAACATTTTAATGCACTAAAGTGTTACAACATTGAATAGCTTATTCATGAAAAAATAATGTGTTTAATAATTTGATAAAGTATTTAACATGTGTTTTATCAATAAGAATTAATAGTAAGAATGTAATCAAAGTTAGTACAGAATTATGTCTCAATTGTGTCAAAGCTTTGAAGTAATCTGAAATTACAAATGTAAACTAGAGCACTGAAGTGCAAACCCTCAGCGCTAGTTAGCTAGTATGATAAAGAAAATAATAACAAAGGAAAAGTGTAGAAAAAAAGAAAAAGAAAGAGAAGTGGCATGAAGAGAGGCAAGAAAGAGAAAAAGACAATGAAGGGACAAAAGAAAGAGGAAAAGAAAGGAAAAGGTAGAAAGAAATAAAAACAGTAGGAAGAAAGAGGAAAATAAAGAAAAATAAGGCAAGAAGACAAATGGAAAAAGAAAAAAAAACAGGATAAAAAAAAAAAAAGGATGAAAAAAAAAAAATACCGTCGACAAGGATTCGAACCAGAGACTATTAGGTTAGGTACTTGCTCACTCTACCACTACGCAATGCAACACCCTCACGTTCAGTGCATGTAATTGTTAGCTATTTAAAAGTGATTTGCAACCTGCAAGCTGGCTCACGTGACAAGCATGTTATTTAAGGGGCGGTTCCCGCTGTAAGCCTACGATCGCACGGCTCTGGAAAGACTCGCTTTTTTCTGGAAAATGAAGTCCAAAATCAAAATTCTGGCATATTAAAGGAACTTACTTCGTGAAATACTGCTGTTTGATGCCGCTTTCAGAGCCTGGCTGGTTCCTACCTTCCAGAAGTGCCTGTTGACAGACAGAGTGACAGAACGAACGAACGAATGAATGACACTAGGACTACTGTAACCCTCTGGGCGCATGCGCGCTGAGGGTTAATAATAACAATACATTATTATGATTCAATTATAGTCCAGTCAATTTATTGTTTGACCCCAAAGTAATTGCAACAAAAGGTTTCTTAACTGTTTCCTATACAGAAAAATGTGCTCTATAACATACTAAAAGTCCCGAAGAATCTAATGAGGGGAACACTTAGAAAATTGGTCATATATTCTAAAAAAAATGCAATTAATTAGTGAAAAATCACCACTTGTTGCAAAAAATGTTTCTCCACTGTTTCCTATACAGAAAAATATGCTCTATAACATACTAAAAGCCCCCCAGAATCTAATGAGGGGAAAGCATAGAAATTAGGTTATGCGTTCATCAATAATTGCCAAAAATGGCATTTTTTTGGATTTAGAGACAATCGAATGGCACAAAAAATCGTATAGCAGAAATAGACTTTTTTTAAAGATTCAGTTATCAGTATCAATGTCATCATCACTGTCATATTCATTTGGGATGGAGTTGATGCAACCAGATCCTTTACAGTTGCCGCATACTTTTTCTGCAGGAACATCTCATAGTGCCGCAATCAGTGCGGCAGTTACACCATATGCATGAGATCATCTGGGGCAGGCAACAAATCAGTAGTCACTGGGACAAGTATTCCTTCACTCTCCTTCCACCCCCATTCTTCTGGCAAAAGGTCATCCCCTGCTCCTTTCCACTGCTGCACTTGGAAATATACACGAAGACTGTGAAATTTAGCTGCAGCTGATGTTGGTGGTAAAGTCTTGGGTTGAATGTGGGATGTGTTCCTGGCAACTTTTGCACAAAAACACTTGTATCGTACTCAATCAAGAGACTCTCCAGGTTTACCATTGTACATGCTAACCAAGATTTGCTCCCCAGCAATCACAATCTCTTCAGCAGTAGCTGATGGAAAGTTGAAGGCTTTGGCGAGGTCACGAAAGTGATTGCAGTCTCTAAATTTCTTGAGCGAGTTTCCTTTTCCGATCCCATGAGGTTGTGATGTTGTGTCACACCCAAGAATGGCATGTAAAAAGAGGATGTTACTGCAAATATCAGGACCCAACTGCCTTTTCACTGCATGTATGTTCCATACCTGATAATTCTTGGTGCTCTTCTTTGGCTCTAGTTTCAAAAACAAGCTGCAAGAATCTAAGTTTGCATGGTAGATAAGCAGAATTAACAGATCAGTATCATCACCAATCCACACAGTGTTAACTGCTGAAGCTGACTCAACTGATTTCTGCACTATCAACAAATCTGCGTCTCCGGAAGCATGATATGTCATGCAGCTCTACTCTACCAGCTTTGTGCTTAGCATGTTGATGAATCTTTGCTTGTTCTCCTTGTTTGCAAGAAACTGATCCTTTCTCATGGTAAGATGCATGCTTTCTATGAAGGTTACTATTGCCCCTGTCTGCCCCTTGGTTCTTCTCTGATGCGTCATGTCCTTCGTTGATTTTCCTTGATAGCTGTCAAAAACAACAATTGCATTGCCATACTTCCTTGTCACATACTCTGTGTAAACAGTACATATCTCCCTGAAAGTAGCTCCTTTTGCCCATGGAATGTGCTGAAGCAATGCCCCACCATCAAGCACATATTGAAGTTCTCTAGGCAATCCAAGAATACCTTGATCTGGCAGAAAAGACCAGATGGCATTTGCTAGCTTTTTCTGTATAGGAAACAGTGAAGAAACATTTTTTTGCAACAAGTGGTGATTTTTCACTAATTAAGTGCATTTTTTTGAGAATATATGACCAATTTTCTAAGTGTTCCCCTCATTAGATTCTTCGGGACTTTTAATATGTCATAGAGCACATTTTTCTGTATAGGAAACAGTTGAGAAACCTATTGTTGCAATTACTATGAGGTTGACCCCATTTTTGGCTTAAATTGACTGTACTATTCTATTAGTTGAATTGGATACTCAATTTGTTTAGGTAGTATTTATTACAAAGGTTATTTTAAGTGAAGTGAGCAAGACACTCACAAGTGTAACTTGATTGACATTCAGATATTATGTAAATGTATGTGTACATATGGTACATACCACATCTTGTTTCGCTAGATCATTATGGCACATACCACATCTTGTTTCACTAGATCATAATGGCACATAGCACATCTTGTTTCACTAGATATATGGTACATACCACATCTTGTTTCACTAGATCATATGGTACATACCACATCTTGTTTCACTAGATCATATGGCACATAGCACATCTTGTTTCACTAGATCATATGGCACATACCACATCTTGTTTCACTAGATCGTATGGCACATACCACATCTTGTTTCACTAGATCATATGGTACATACGACATCTTGTTTCACTTGATCATATGGTACATACCACATCTTGTTTCACTAAATCATATGGTACATACCACATCTTGTTTCACTAGATCATATGGTACATAGGACATCTTGTTTCACTAGATCATATGGTACATACCACATCTTGTTTCAGATCATATGGTACATACCACATCTTGTTTCACTAGATCATATGGTAAATACGACATCTTGTTTCACTAGATCATAAAATTGTGGCATGTTGGAATATCTTACTAACAAAACAATAGAGCAATGGTCTATCTTGTTTCTCTTTGTTACAGGTAGTTGTCAGGAACATGAAATTCTATGATGAGTTCATTAAAAAAAGTGCTTCATTATTTTCCTACACAAATAGCTAAGAGTGCAGACTGCTAAATAGTGGGAGAGAGAAGAGATGATGAAACAATGTGGTTGGATAAAAAAGGAATTTCATATGCATTTTGCACTACAATAGGAAACATTTTAAGCATGAAAATTGTATTTTTTTTTGGAAAATGACAGAGATAAAAAATATCAGACAAACGTACACTTGCAACTTTACAATGTGTCATCATGATGTCTAGTTCATCAGTAATTCTTTGTGAGCATGAATGTTAAAAAAATTATCTCTTTAATTAGTAGGTTTTCAAAAATAGAAATTGCCTTTGGATGTTGCAGATATTATTGATAAATAATCATGAAAGAAGTTCTCTTAAAACAGAGAATGTCATATTGTGATAGCTAACTGAGGTTACTTATTTAAATGAGAAATATTTTCATTAAATCAGAATGTGCATGTAAAAGCATTCAAAAACCCGACATTGCATTATTGTGATAAGTTTCTGTGAGAGTTATACTATGCGTGTTTTGAAAGTTATGGGCAGGATTATAATGCAGAAAGGAAGTGAGAGTTCTCAATTGCATAAATTGGATAACGAAGTTTATTTAAGAGTTGACCTTTCAGCTCAGCATATAAATAGTGTTATTGATAATAACTAAAGCTAAGGAGTTGTTCAGTATTCTCTTTAATTAGTTCATGTCTACATTATTTCAGGTTTATATAATTGTTATTCCTTTAATATGGTCAATGTTTATTATCATTACTGACCCTTAAACAAGTTTTGGCAAGATTACAATTGTGTGTGCATGTGTGTGTTTACACCTCCAAATTAGTTACAATCAAGCAAACCATATGGGAAGCGGTTCAGATAAATATATATTTTTTACGAAGGATTTTAGTTTCTCTAAGACAAATCTTAAAGATATTTCAGAAAAATTTACGAATTGTTGGTTCGTTCATTAGTACAATAATTTAATATTCCTAATTAGGCACGTGGTCTTCTCCCTTAATTACTGGAACTCGACCTTCTCCTAGAGCTGCTTTTACTCTCACCTGTATTAGTCCTGCTCATGCAGTCTTGTTTGCTGGACGTGATGGTACTGGTTATCCCAATGATACATACCTCATAGACTTGACACAGATGGTAAGAATAGTTGTATTGTGGCAAACATAAAAAATACAACTTATTTTTCATGAAATCCATTTTGTTACTAGTCTAACATAAGTTACTTTATATATAGCACTGAAACTTTGCAATTGTGATACTACAGTATTATATCCATTTATACTTTGTTATAGCATTAGGTCCTCATTTACATGTATATGTATGAAATATTTAAATTACATGTAATGTGTTGGAATACTTTGCTATTCTAATATAATGTAAGAGTAAACTTTAGCTGAGAGTTGCATTTACTCACTGATATGTAGAGTTCATGTTATGAACTAGTAGTGAACTATTGTTAGTGATTAATTGAATTGTTTATACTTTACTGACACTGAGGATGTGGTGGGTTAATTACTGAACAAGACTGGTGATTAACATTACTATGATGTAGTTGTAGTGGATCTAATGTACAAGAAAGTGTAAGTTAATAACTAGTTTGCAGCCATCAAAATATTGAAGCAAGCATAATGAATTTATTTAGCAACTGTATTTCTTACCTGAATATGGTAACACAATTATAATAATAATCAATTATTGTCGTCAATGTTTTTCCTCGTACTCTAACAATAACTGCTATTTTATAAAGAATGCATCTCTACTTATTGATATGCTGAGTCCGAATTTTGATTAAATATCTTTGTATTTTCATTATTTCTCATATATCAGTTTCATTTTTTTTTCATGATTAAGTGTGATTTTGTAAATTGTGGTAGGATAATTTTGAGCCTATTAAGTGATTTTATAAATACTAGCATATACTAACATAAATGGTCTAATTATGACCAAAATGATGGAGCTAGTTTTTGGAAAAAATAATGCAGTTTTTATTTTAATGTAATAATCACAATTTGGTGTTATCTTCCAGACACTGTTTTTGGGACTTAGTATTATTAAATGAATCTTTGAGTTTACTAAATGGCGTCTTTATAAGTAATTCTATTTCAAGATTCCAATATAGCTTTCTGTAAGAAATAAAAGCAATCAAATCAGGCAATGTTGCCCATCAGGATAAAGATCAAAAACTCACTGGCCACTTCATGATTCAGATTAGTCATATGTACTGGGATTCTTATTAGTGTGACTGTGGTTGAGGTGGTCTTCAAACTCTGTCAATGTGTATAATATGAACATATGTGAGCGGGTCTGGGAAAAGGGACCTTATGGCGCAAAAATTGAAATTGAGATATAGGCTCCAGAAGTAAGTCATCGGAAAAATTCTATCTTTCTCCTATTTTTGTTTTTTGCAGAATTAGTCGTAGTGACCCTTACTCTACGTCTATGCCAAATTTCAAATGTCAAAACAACTTAAAAGACCCCAAGCGTGCCGTGGAAAGACAAGCTACTTTTTATGCTTTCTCATTCTCGAAGTACAATAAACGGGGGATGGGCGGAGTTTCAAAGAAGCAGCTAAAAAAAAAACGGCATAGCTATGAAACTATTGCATGCACTCTACAGCTTACCTCTGGCTGAAAGTTTACCGCTACAGCGAATAGAGTAGCCAAGGATTCCGACAAAACAGGCCGTGAGACGCTTCGAAAGCTAAAAAGAACTCTACCACTGATGAAGGCTACAGTCCGTAGCTGAAACGTTTGGTGTTTTAACTTTTTTGTGTTTTTTGATCAGTGATTCTCTCTAAATATAATAATATGTCTACAATACCTGATCACATAGGATTTTACAGATTTAAAAAGAACTCTACGCAAACTTCGTTAGTCGCGGTTAAAAAGCGGCTGTACGATTTAATTGCGTATGCGGAGTACGCCGTTAAGTATACGGAAACGTTAATTATACCGGAAGGGGAAATTCAATTAATGTTTTCTCGATTTTTAGTTCAATTGCTTTGCTGAATACAGCCCAGTTCAACTGCCAGTTTCTCTGCAAGTAGAATGCTTTACCCTCCAGTATTTTAGCACTAAGTTGAGATAAATTGTAGCTCTTTATTAGCATTATATAAGTTCCCTTTTCCTAGACCCACTCACATATTTGAAGTTTGAAGTAGCATATAATTATACTAAAATAATGAGCATTACGAGCATAGCATAGTAACAGAAAATATTTGAGCATAATTCTCCAACCCCTAGCTTTTTTTATCCTTTTCTTTATTTTATAAATAAATACTTCTTTAAATTAGTTTGTTTTAAGTTAGAATTTTTTTCTTTCATGATTTTAGCATTTTATCCGTTTCTGTTCTGGACGGTCACATTATAATGCTAATTACTATATGGATATTATCACATTCATTTTTCATCTCAAGTAGTATGCAATCAATATATATGTTCCTTTCAAATATAAATCCTGAAATATATTTTTAATGTGGAATGTAGGTCATGTAATTTCAGTAATATAGAACTGGAATCTATTAATCATGCTAACATTATAATGATCAGTTCAAAATCTCATTTATGGGGTTATACCAGCCACCACTAAGGAGTACATTTATAAAGCTGAAAGGGGGGAGAAAGTACTGTAGAGCATGTTAGACAAGGTGTAGTTTGTGCTTGTAAAAGGTCAGGAGGCAGCTGCACCCACAAAAAATGTTGTTGTACTAAGAGGTCACTTATGTAACAGCTTACATTGAGCAGATATATAACATAAGTGGACTAAATAAATAATTTAAAATATTTCAATTAAACATCTAATAATATCAGGTGTTACATTTTTCACCTGAATTCTTTTTAATTTGACAAAATTCACTGGTTTAATTTTCGTATTTTTTTCCAGTCTCTGTAGACCATCATAATTATTATTATGCATTAAATTAATGTGATATAACATTAATACTTTATCATGTACAATACATTTGTTAGTTATTACTTTACCATATTTTATATTTGGAAACATAGTTTACATTTTTGCTATTAGAGCAAATAATCTTGTTCATGTTTACATGCTATTATGACTGTATAATGCAGTGATGCTGTTTGTTATTTTAATTTGTACACAACTATTTCAGTCTGTTGGTGTTAAAATTTAAGCATTTAATATTTTTTATTCTATTTCATTATTTTCTAGTTGTTTACAAAACTTGTGTATCCTGATGGAGCCCCACAACCATCTCCTAGAAGTGGTCATGTAGCTGTTTGTATAGATTATAATAGCAACAGCCCAAGGTTGTTAGTAATTGGTGGTTACAATGGCAAAGAGACTTTAAGTGATGTTTGGTGTCTCAATGTTCCAGCACAAAATTGGCAACAGGTAAGACTATAACATTAAACTAAATACTGCATTGAGAAAATTCAAACAATTTTGGAATTATAAATCAAATTTTTAATATATTAGATAATATATAAGATGTAAATATGTTACAGGGTTTCTAATATGTAATTATTACGATCTTATTACTTTACATATATTTTTAATCATATTCTGTTATGTAGACATTATGCTAGTAACTTAAATTTAACAGAAATATTATAACCAGTCAAATACATGATACAATTATTGACTGGTGATAATTATCAAATACTGCAGCATTCTGTATAGTTCAGCAATTTACATTAAATATGTTTACTAATTTTAATCAATTGATAAAAAAATTTTGATCAATTTATATTTACAATAACATTTGTTATTCATCAAACTGAGGCTGTCAAATACTTTAAATAAATATCATGTGACTATCATGGTATAATTTTAATCAAATTTCAAATAATATGTATATAAAGTAGTATTAACCTTAATTATTTAATTTGCACTTGTTTACTCATCAATTAAATAAATATTATGTGCTGTAAATAATAAAACTTAATTAATAAAGTTGAACTCTTCTACTTGAATATTAAACTTTCCTCAAGACACCTTCAAATATTCACAGACTCTTTTATTTTGAGATAGCTTCAGAATCAGAACCTTTCAAAGAGTAGATAACTTGATGAATGTAGAAGATGCGATCATAAAGGCAAATATTCTTGTTTTTTCTACTTTTTTTTGCTACGAAAATTTCGACACTTTACCAATTGTATTGTTTTTCTCATTATACCTCATTTTGCAAGAAAATGAGTGAGGTTTAGTTTTATTATGATTTATATATTGACGTGTAATATAATATAGGTGAATAGTATTCTAAAATAAAATAGCAAAATCTCCACAATGATCTAATATATCACATTTTTCACAGACAAATCAAGGAACATTCTGGGAAAAGCAATAATTTAAATCAGGGAGAGTTGGAGCCTATGAATATTACTAAAGAGTGCAAAAGACAACTAGTGACTAATTGCTAATAATGTTTGCACTAAATATATAATACACATAAAATAATCATGTTAGATAGTTCATTGTGGCCACATCTATAGGTGATCACTTATTACAATAAAGTTTAATTAAGATTATTTCAACATTTAGAAAATTTTTATTATTGATACATCATAAGATACCTAGATGCATCATATTAAAACTATTGCAACAGCTTATGGCATAATTATATTTTCAGTTCTAATCAAGAAATTTTCAGACCAGATTGTTTTCATATTTAGATTTAAGTTAATTGTGGTAATTATTAATAATTTGAAATAACAAAAAATAATGAAGCCATTACATCTATTGCAATACAAGTGCTACTTTTTTTTTTAGTTTTTATTAAAACAACATGTACTTTAATTACTAATGTTAAAATAATAAAAAACTCACTAATTATCAGCATAACTTGTGAAAGAACGTTTGTAGAGTTTTGTTTTCTATCAACAAATAAACTATAAGAGGTATCAAAATAGAAAATGTTCTCATTCTAACAGCCATAATATTGTTAATTAAAACTTAACCCAATGTTTTGACTTCTTGCTGAAGTACTATTCAGGGGTCAATAATAATTTTTCAGGCGAGAATGACTGAATCATTGAAAGTGGTATGAATTTTTTTGACCCATTGAATACAAACATTATTGTGTAATTCTCTCACATAAACAGAAACTAAAAGACTTTTTGCCACCTCAGATAACTATATTAAAGATAAAATGTATTTTGTAAATTAGTTATTAAACTGAATATTCATGCAAAACAAGTTTAAATTGTTTATATAATATTATTTATATTCTGAAATCATAATGTAAATATTGATTGTTGAGATTATTGTTCAATATTTTGTACTTTAGATCACCATCTTGTCACAGCCTAGAGAAGTACACTGTGCTGCTGCTTTTGTCATATCGTCTGAGTTCACTGAAGTAGTATTGTTTGGAGGGTGTGATCAACACGATCAGCTGCTATCAGACACTATAATAGTAAGACTGAGTAAGTTTTACAAAAATAAAAATTATATTAATTATATAACTAATGTTTTTATATTGGCTATATTTTGTGGTATTTATTAATTTGACCTGTCACATAGTATTTACTCATTACCTGTATTCTATCTCTTTGAAGTGTTAACAATATAAAATACAAAAAGTTTGAGAATTGAACTATTGACACTTGCATATAATCATTCTTTTTTTGTTCTAATCAAATTTTCATTTACTGTCCTGCCTTTTGCATATACATAATTGGCGAGCGAGTGTAGCGAGTGAGACACTTACAGGGGTAACACAATCGAAAATCGGGGATGTTTGTTTATTTATTTAGATATGTGTTTGGACGTATGTATGTCATTTTGTACTTTGACCCTCCGTATTTTTGTGTTCGCTCGGTGGTCGATCCCGTCCCAAACTTCACTAAACAGAAGTTGAATTGTTTACCGCTTTGAATTGTTATGCGGGTGCAGTTAAAACGCAAAAACTTATGGGAGCTCAATTTCTATTCGAGTTAGTGGCGGTGGTAAGTTAATACGCTATTTGTCACAGTTATAAGCCCTACTCAACAGCATTTACTTGAAAATTCATTGTCCACTAGATGAACTACGAAGGTAAGTCTTGCGTAGGTATGTTCAGTTGTGTGAAAGTATTGTGTGTTACAACTACTATTAAGAATATCACAAAGAAAATTTTAAATAACGTGACTTGATTTTGTTGCTTCTTTTTCAATTCAAACAGTTGCGGGGCACAGTTACTATGGAATTGAAACTCCTTTACTGCATTAACTTAATTTAAAAACTCAACTTTATTTTAGTGGCTTGAGTGTTAGTTGTTAAAATCAATCATTTAACAATAGTGTAGTTTAAGGCTCGCTCGCCATTTGTGCTCAAGCACACCACTGGTGTACTTGCTTTGTATTCTTGTACGTATTCCTTTTATATGGAGTATTGAAATATCTGGTGACAGTTTAGCTATGCTCTCTATTCTGTATTGGTAGCTACAGTCAACATTTCTACCACACCCAACATATTGTTATATTCTCATGTTTATATAATAATTAGTAATTACAAATTATATATGATTTTCATGAAATTATAGAGAATGTACAAATTTCTTCTTCCACTTCACCTTCTACAATATGGAAAGTATCAGAAATTATTCATTCTTCAGAGTTGAGAAACAAAGATAGACTAAAAGAAAAAAATTTACTTAAAAGTAAGATAGTAGATTAGTGAAAGTTTGTAGTATGTGGATTGATTAGATCCAGTTCTTGAAATCTTTCACTGGCATTAAGTACTTAACATTCTTATTTGATTGCTGTTTTTAAATATTTGTATATGCATAGTTATATAAACACATTGATGAAACTGAGAGTAATAATATCAATTACATGCACAAGATACGAAGTCAAGATTAAATAAGAGAGATTATGTTCAGAAAGAGACTATTTTGAAGTTAGTACACAATAAATAACAGCATAGCTAGAGGTATAATAATCACCATTGCATTTTCATGCATTAATTGATTGTTTAAAACTATTGTACATATTAGATCTTTTTTCCTTTACAAAATTTCAATGAAGTTACCATGAATACAAATGCTGGGGTTCATTTACAATAAACATTTTAGTATTATATATTCACTGTTATGGGGCATTCTCTTGTAATACTTTTAGAACATAATATATTAACATACAATTAACATTTTAGTATTTTATCTTCACTTTTTGGGGACTTTATTTTGTAATACTTTTAAAATATCTTCAATTTAGTGTATGAAAAAATATAACACAAATTATTATAATAACATTGACAATTATACAAAATTGCAAAAGGTGTAGAAGAAGCCACAGCATTATTTAATTAGCTGCAATGTGATAACAGATAAGTGAATGCATTGTATTGAAATCTTGTTTATTGGCGAGCGAGCGTAGCGAGCGAGACACTTACAGGGGTAAAAATTAAAAAATCGGGGATGTTTGTTTATTTATATATGTAAGTATGTCATTTTGTACTTTGATCCTCCGTATTTTTGTGTTCGCTCCGCGTTCGACCCCGTCCCAAACTTCACTGAACAGAATCCTCCGGTTTAGCGACCATTACCCGTATCACCTTAGAAATTGAATTGTTTACGGCTTTGAACTGTTTTGCGGGTGCAGTTAAAACTCAAAATCTTATGGGAGCTCCATTTCTATTCGAGTTAGTGGCGGCGGTAAGTTAATACGCTATTTGTCACAGTTATAAGCCCTACTCAACAGTATTTACTTAAAAAATGCATTGTCCACTAGACGAACCACGAAGGTAAGTCTTGCGTAGGTATGTTCAGTTGTGTGAAAGTATTGTGCGTTACAACTACTATTAAGAATATCACAAAGAAAATTTTAAATAACGTGATTTGATTTTGTTGCTTCTTTTTCAATTCAAACTGTTGCGGGAGGGGTTACTATGACATTGAAACCCCTTTACCTCATACGTAATTTAAAAACTCGACTTTATTTTAATAGCTTGAGTGTTAGTTGTTAAAATCAAATTTAACAATAGTGTAGTTTAAGGCTCGCTCGCTGTTTGTGCTCAAGCACACCACTAGTTAATGTATGAAGTAATTTTTAGCGTACGTGTCATCAATTTTTCAGTATGTCGCTGTTAGTTTATCTATTTGTTTATCAGTTGGTAATTAATAATGAATCAACAGTCTTCATTTTACTCTACATCATATTCATTAGTGAGAAAATTGAGTGAATATATTTCATCAGAACATCAAAGTAAATTTCAAATTTGAATTACTCTAAGACAATTACTTGTACATGTAAGACATGCAACACCAATGGTGAAAAAGAAAGGAGTTTTATACAGCAATGCATGGACTGGATTTCAGTGTATATGAGTGAAACTGGCAGGAATTTTGAAAGAAGATTGCAGGAACATCAGTGTTAAGTTAAAATAAATGGATAGTGAAAATGGCATATTCGTACATGCTTGGAAAAAGTCACACAGAGTATACTGGAGTGAATCGAGAGTTGTGAAAATAGTCCCAAATTACTTCCACAAGAAGCTAACACAAGCTTTAACAGTACAAATCAACAACACTACATAGTATCTAAATAAAGGTCTCCAACTCAACTCTACCTTGACTGCATTCTTATTAGTACTTTAGAATCCATGTTGACACACTGGCTAAGTACATTTTCTTGTCGACAATTTCATTGATTATTTTATTTTAAATTGTCATAACTCACAACTGAAGAAGGCTTACAAGCCAAAACATGTTGTGATTTCTTATATCTAATTTAATGCTACTAAACTAATTAATATTAATTATTAGGAAGTTATTAAAAGTAGCAATGAAACTCTTTGACATTAATGGTTGTTGTTTAAAATAATAACTTCAAAATTTAAATAAATGAACAGCACTCCATAGAACAAATGATGATGTTCAATTTAAATTTATTCAGTAGATATATTATGTGTTTGAATTTCGAGTTACTTAAAACAAAACAACAACTTATTCTCAGTTTAAACAGTCAATATTTTAAATATAATAGTTTCACTTGAACAAAACCAATGTAAGTGAACTTGTTTTTGTTATTATTCTGTGAAGATTCTGACGGATATAAGCCAATAATTAAACCAATTATTATAATACATCTGTAACTTTTACATTTCACCTGTAGCGAATCCGGGACTACAATATGCTAAGTTTTAATTAGTTTGACTTCTCATATGTAAAAAAAATACATAATAGAACTCTTCAAATTCATATCAAATGTTCATTATGGTATTGATTTAACACCTAGATAAAGAAATTGAGAAAGCCTGTCAAGAAGCCATACAAAAACAGATATGTGTGGACTTATGTGTAGGACGAATGAATTTTGTTGGTCTTCCAAGATCAGGTAAAAGTTCAACTCTACATCGACTACTTGGAGATTTTATAAACATTGATCAATCTAACATGAAAATTAATGAGCCAAGCACTGGAGTAGCTGAGAGAAGGCAGCTATTCATTCAGAGTATCAGTAAGTCATTTGGATTTGCACAGCATGGGCAATGGACCAAGAAGGACATTGTAGGTGAAACTTCAATTCTTAAAAATGTTATGCAAGAAGCTGTAGAAAGTAAGTAGAATTGTACAAAACTTTAATGAAGCTGCAGGTTTTAATATTTACACCTAAGGTTTATCATTCATAGTACATGGATGATAAATTAAGTGACATAATAATTATGTTAAAATTCTGAAATGATATAACTATTTAATAACAACAGGAAATAGCAATTTAACATAAGTGAACTAAGTCAAATGAATGCTGACTAACTCATCAAAATTTACTGTTACAGATACACAAAACTTATTGTCTTTAATAAATTGAAAGAAATGCTAATTGAATTTGATTCATTATTTTATGCAGATACCAAACCAAAATTCCAAATCAAACTAGATGTATCAGCAACTGAAGAGGTTACAGATGCCCAATCTTCAAACGATGCTAAGGAAGTGTCTTCAAATACAGCGGTAGAAGATATAAGAACACCGACTGAAACATTAGCAACTTGTGACGATGAGGACAAGTTAAAAAAGTCAAATGCCATCAATGTAGCTGAAATTTATCCTGCTTATATTGAAGCTGCAGCAGAACACAATGAAGAGAAAGTAAAGTATTTACTGAAAGACACTATATACTTGATAACAACTGATCATGGAGGCCAAACTGAATTTCTAGACCTCATGTCTCGCTTTCTAATGGGGGCTTCTTTACACCTTATTTTCAGTCGACTCACTGATTCCTGGGACTGTGTGTTTAAAATGTATTGCACCAATGAAGACGGAGTTTCTACCGAGACAGAAGACTCTATAGTAACTCTAGAAGAAGTTACCTTTCAAACTCTGGCTAGTATAGCATGCATGAAGAATACGAGTGACAAATTGACTTCAAATCAATACTCAAATACTGCCTTGGACAAAGCCAACATAGTTACTAAAGCTATGTTTGTGGGAACATTTAGAGACAAGGTGTCTCTGTCACAATTTAAGAAACGAGATCAGATTCTTAGAAAGAAAATTGAGCAGACGGAATTTTACCACCAAGACATTGTCGAGTATGCCTCAGAAAAATTCCTGACATTAGCACTGGACAACAAGAAAGGAACTGTAGAGGAAATCAACAAAGCAAGACAAACTTTTGAGAATTGCATTAAGAAGAATCTAGGTAAAGTTCACATTCCTTGCTCCTGGTTGATGTTCAGCATTGTTCTGCGATCCAAAGGAAAGCGCACAATTACACTTGAAGAATGCAGTGAGATTGCAGAAAGTTTAAATATTGATTCATCAGACCTAACCAATGTCCTTTGGTTTCTTCATTATCGTGTTGGCACGCTCCTGTACTATCCAGATGTGAGAGAATTTGAAAACATAGTCATTTGTGATGTCAAGGTTGGTAATACTTACTGTATTTTATCATGCTTTTGATAATTAACAATTGGATATTAATTCAAGTGTTTATTAAAGTAATTACTTATACCAGCACTTATAATCACTTGTTATTATATAAAAAATTGTCATGTTTTGTTGTACTGGTTAGATGTAGGTTGAACTTGTAGTTATGAGTGAAAATAGTTTTAATTTTGGAACCTGTCATTGTACTGAAGTATAATTTTATCAAGACATTTCTGTTGGACAATGAAAACAACAGAAAACTGAAAAACTCATTATCTTACTTATAATTACTTATACCAGCACTTATAATCACTTGTCATTATATAAAAAATTGTCATGTTTTGTTGTACTGGTTAGATGTAGGTTGAACTTGTAGTTATGAGTGAAAATAATTTTAATTTTGGAACCTGTCATTGTACTGAAGTATAATTTTATCAAGACATTTCTGTTGGACAATGAAAACAACAGAAAACTGAAAAACTCATTATCTTACTGATGAAGATTCTACGCGATAAAAATGTCATGATAAAATTAAACTTCAATACTACAATAAGTTCACAAAAATAAGATTATTATGTTCACTTATAAGTACACTTGTGGTTTTAAAAGATATTAACAAAGTGTGCAGGAATTTTAGAGACTAGTCTGTCAAAATGCCATTATACTTTCTAACAATATTGGATAGTTCCATAATAACAAATAGGATTTAAATAAGCTATACATAATGTTTCAAATTCTGTGGCTGATCTATTAGAATTGGATCTTAAGATTGTAGCTGTAGTAAAGGCAAGATTGAATTGTTTAGCTTTTCTATTGAACTATTTTCTTTTTCCGTATCGGCAGGTAATTTTGTTTTTTAAAACGTTCATCTCATTCCGAATGTCTTTGTACAAATAAATAAACCAACTGCAATTCTATTTCACGTAATTGCTAAGCTATTTCACTCTCTTGTGGTACTTTAATTTCCTAGGCTAATTCAATTGAAGTACAATTCTGTTTGCATAGGGTGAACAATGGCTCTAGGTATTAGTTACTATAAAATACATAATGCTCAATAAGTGTTCCATTGTTATTGTTTGTTAATTTTTTTGCAAAGTTAAAAAATATAAATTTATAATTAGTCTCCATAATTATTAATATTAATTTGGCATATTTAATTTGTCTGCCAATTGTAAAACATGCAATTTGTGTATACTCTAATACAGTTAATTTGAATTAGACTGTTTATTCAACACATTGTTTTTCAGGTGATCTTTGATGCTGCAACACAACTAGTAAAGAAAACATTTGTGTACAATAAAGCCGGACATCGAGCAGCAAAAATGTTTAAGACCAAAGCTCAGTTCACAATAACAGATCTACTGGAAGCAACTAAAGAAGATGTAAAGGATTCCATTTCTATGGAAATGCTAATCACACTTTTTGAGCACCACAATATTATAGCTCCCCTTCCAATCACAAGAGATAGAAAAGATCTTGCTTATTTTATGCCTAGTATTCTGAGAAGTGCTACCAAAGATGAGCTACAAATGGTTCCTATTTCTGCAGATGTGGTTTCTCTCGTGTATCGATACAAGTGCGGCTACTTACCATTAGGAGTCTTCTCTTCACTTATTATAGGCTTGGTCTCAAACACAAAACTCAATTGGACTTTCAAGGAAGACAGTCCTTGTCGTAACAAGATTGAATTTCTAGTAGGAAAGGACTTGGACACAGTTACTATCATTAGTTATGCCACATATATTAAAGTGGTACTCTACAGAGAGTCTCATCCAACAACACCCACCTCTGTAGTCTGTTCACACATTAGAAATACTATCACTTCTATGTTAACAGAAGTCAATGGTAATCTCAAGTACCACAATGCAAGACTTCAATATGGATTTGAATGTACAGACCATCCATCAGAAAAACAATCATTTTGGAATAATTTATTGAAGCGATCAGACAAAATTCCACTTCATTTATGTATACTGGAAGATGAAACCTCTCCTAAAATGAAGTGTCTGAAGGACCCAAATATTACTAAAATAATTCCACTTATAGACTCCAGACTGACAATTTGGTTCAATAAGGTAAGACTATTATAATCACATCAACTAAACAAATATATTATATAAAATATAATTTATAACACTGTAGGAGAAATATGGCAATATATTGACTACTGAAACATCTCATAAAGGTATTCATGTTGAAGCTAAAGAGCTAACGTTGTAGTTTTAAATATTGTGTATATTATAATAAAGATCACTTAAATGTATTTAATATGCTTTACTAAATAATATTAATAGCATCAATACTTATTTTCATAAAAACTTGCAAATTTAACTTCAAATTATAGAAAAAGCAATATTTTAAACTATTGTCCATCCGATATTGTGAATTTCACTTAGTGTTATTAGTATTTTCAAACCTATGTGGGTCTAAACTGCATTTAGATGATATAATCAAACACTTTGTATTAATTTGGCATATTAATTTGCAGAATTTGAAGGGCAGCAACAGGATTGTGTAGAAACCAATGATGCAATGCAGCAATGTTCAAGTGATCAAGGTGATTCTAATATTTCTTAATATTTTTAACAATAGTAGTACTGATGTGGAAATTAATAGTTCACTTACATGTAAGTATGAATAGTATTTTTAAATATGTATTCAACTCAGCCTAAATAAAATTAATACTGCTAATATCTACGAACTTGTTAACCCTTTCACCGGTATAACCGCCATATGGCGGTCGAGGTACCCATCAACACAAAAAGAATTATAAAAAATGAACCGCTCACGCTATCGACTTGTTTTAAACACCAAAATAGAGCTTAAGCTTAGCTTTATTGCATATAATTTTTATTAGCGCGCAGGTATACGGTAACTAAGGAAACCGTGACGTAGTATTCCGTCGAATTTTATTAGCCTAATCAGCAGTAGCATGGCTTCGCGGCTGAGTGCAGACGGTGTTATTAGTTTGTTGTTCGACGATGAGTTTGGACTATCTGAAGCGGAGAGCGATGAAGGGGACTTGCAAGAGAGCAGCACAGATATTTTTGCTTTCATTGGATCGCCAACTGTTACTTCTAGGGAAGTGGAAGCTTTAGAAGATGCTGTGCATTCTTCTGATGATAGCACTAGCAATGGGTCTGAATCTTCAGATGCTGAAGGTGAGTCATAAACACTGGGAATGTCTAGATAGCTGTGCTTAGCAATGCAAGGATAGTTAGTTCTAGGTTTAGCTAATAGACATAGTAAGCTAGGTTATGCAGTTTCAACAAACACTGATTCAACACTAGCTAATGATAGCTATCACAGCCAACTCAGTATTAGAGATCAATGTGTGATTTAGAAGTACATTTTATCAAGAAGAATGTTCTGGCAAAAAACATAAGTAATTCAAATAATTTTTATGTCTGCAATTTGTAGTTGTAAACAATACAAGTGAAGATGAAATATCTTCACATTCAAGTGCACGTGCAAGCAGTTCAGATGAAAACAGTTGTCGTGGAGGCCCGAGATTTGGACGTGGACGTGGACGTGGACGAGGTGGACGTGGACGAGGTAGACGTGGACGATGTGGACGTGGACGAGGACGAGGTAGAGGTGGATGTGGACGAGGTGGACGTGGACGAGGTGGACGTGGGTGTGGTAGGCCATCAAGAAACTCTAGTCTTGATACAGTTCAATACTTATGGGAACAAAATGAGCCGTCTTCCTTTACTTATACATATACCCAAACTCCTGGTCCCACTGGATCCATATCTAACGATCCAAGTGCATGCACACTTTTTTGCCGATTTTTCACTGATGAAGTTTGGAAATTGATTGTTACTGAAACGAACAGATATGCAGCAAACATTGTTGGCAACACCGCTCATGCTAGACCTTGGTATGACGTAACCGTGGAAGAAATGAAGGCTTTTTTGGGTGTTGTTATTATGATGGGGATTCTGAAGCTCCCACGATTAGAGCTTTACTGGTCAACCAAGCATCCACATATTAGCTCACCAGGAATATCATCTGTAATGCCTTTAGTTAGATTTGAGCAAATATTTAGGTTCCTTCATTTGAATAACAATACTTTATATATTCCTTATGGTAGTGATGGACATGACCGCCTCTTCAAAGTGAGAAAATTGTTAAATTTAGTTGTGCCTTTGTTTCAATCAGAGTATGTTATCCATCAAGAATGTACTGTTGATGAAGCCATGATTCCTTTCAAAGGTAGATTGGGATTCAAACAGTACATTCGCAACAAACCAGTGAAGTGGGGTATCAAAGTCTTTGTCTTGGCAGATGCAACTAATGGTTATGTCAAGAATCTGCAAGTGTATACAGGAAAAACAGTGGAAGACAATACATCAACTGGCTTATGTAGCAAAGTAGTACTAGATCTAATGACTAATATGGACCATACCGGGCTACATCTGTATACAGACAATTTTTATACTAGTCCCAGCCTCTATCTTACACTGTACAATAAAGGCATCAATGCTTGTGGGACTTGTCGTACCAACAGGTTAGATTTCCCCCCTGAACTGATACAAAAAGCCACCAAACAAAATGCTGGCTTTTATGACTTTCGGTCCAATGGTCCATTATTAGCGTGTGTTTGGATAGACAAACGTTCAATATATTTCCTGTCTACCATGCATGTAGCTGAAACTTCTCCTTCTCCTACGGTGAAATGCCGAAAGCTAGATGGTACTCAGATTGAAGTTGTTTGTCCACCTGTCCTGCCTGATTACCAAGCATATATGAGAGGAGTTGATCGGGGCGATCAGCTACAAACATATTACAATGTGGGTAGAAGATCTACGAAGTGGTGGAAGAGGATTTTCTTTTATATAGTAGAATGTGCCATATTGAATGGCTATGTATTGGATAGTCATTTTCACAATGCAGAACATAACAAGAAAGGCAGACAAAAAAGAAATATTTTGCAGTTTCGATTAGAAATTGCCAATCAACTAATTGGTAATTTTTGTTCAAGAAAACGCCCAGGTCGTCCTCGTAGCTTGGATCTGGAACGTCTCAACAACTCTCTTGGACATTGGCCAGTTCATGTTCAAAATAAGTTAGATTGTGTTGTATGTTCTTCTATTCGAAAGAAAAGAAATACATCTCGTCCTGGAAACCGACACGAATCTCGCATTCAATGCTCCTTTTGCAAGGTCCATTTATGTGTTGCACCTGAACGTAACTGTTTTTTTAAGTATCATACTGTTACAGATTTTTTATTATAAGCAACATTTTTGTAAAACTTTAGATTTTTTATTATTATTCAATCATCTAGATGTAAATATAATTGTATAATCAACATAATTATCACTTTTATATTAAAATAATTCAGTAAATATTATAAAACGTTAATTAAATTTTTGTGGTTGGTTGCTAGGCAACATACATGGTGGTTTTCAAAATCCCTAACTATTATGCTACATGAATATATATGGTTGCTAGGTACTTTTTTCAATGTTTTATTTGTTATGATTTTTTAAATCTATTTACATATTTTCTTTTAAAAAATCTACCGGTGAAAGGGTT
>WLWD01003860.1_pt1 | contig 53322 bp, 43 predicted proteins | sample 6712731 | NCBI WGS metagenome assembly WLWD01 (sample SAMN12718690, study PRJNA576275) | sponge metagenome | isolation source: marine sponge | host: Mycale hentscheli | place: New Zealand: South Island, Marlborough, Capsize Point | collected 2014-11-01
AGATCTCAACCCAAACACTGTAGTGTCTAATATCAGAGTCTTAGCTGCTACAGGAGCAGGAAATGGTCCTCCACAGATGTTAAATGACATCACTTTGAACAAACCATGTGAGTGTTATATAATTAATTCTACACTTACACATAAGATAACTCTGCTGACTTTGTTACTATTACTAGTGGTGTGCTTGAGCACAAATGGCGAGCGAGCCTAATACTACACCATTGTTAAACGTTTGGTTTTAACTTCTAACATTCAAGCTACTAAAAAAAAGTCGAGTTGTTAAATTACGTATTATACGGTAAAGGCATTCAATGCCATAGTAACCACTCCCTGCAACTGATTCAATTGAAACAAAAAAACAAGTCACGTTCTTTAAACTTTTTCTTTGGGATATTCTTAGTAATTGTTGTAACGCATAATACTTTCACATAACTGAACATACTTACGCAAGACTTACCTTCTTGGTAAGTCTAGTAGACAATGAATACAGTGCAGTGCAGTATATATGAATACAAGTCAACAAAAATACAGTTGTTAGTAAAAAATATATAATTTAAACAGTTTTAACCGATATAATAAATAAAGGCATAATTCAAGCAACACTGAAACTTCCTAGGAGGAGGTGACTTCTCACATGAACACTTAAACTGCAAGAACATGCCCTGCTAGTTATCAACCAAAATTTAGATTGTGCCCCAAAATAATTTGGGGGGGTGGGGGGGGGCAGTAGAAGGGGGGTGGGCCTCAGTTACTCTAGCCACTGAGCTCTGAGCATGAATAATCATTCTTGTGCATGAATAGCAAGCAAGCCAGCAGTTATAAAAGTAACTCATTATATACTTCATCTTTTTGATACTCCGGACTGATTTCCACCCTAGGTTAATTAAACTATGGAATACGGTAGACTTCTCTCTTGTTATGCTTAGCTAAGCCTTGTTCTTTTGCAGTTGTTATTATTGTTATTGTGTTATTGTTGTTATTGTTGTTATTATTGTTATTGTTGTTATTATTAATATTGTTGTTATTGTTGTTATTGTTGTTATTGTTGTTATTGTTGTTGTTGTTGCTATTGATTTATTATTGTTATTATTGTTATTATTGTTATTATTGTTATTGTTGTCCTTGTTATTGTTATTGTTGTTATTGTTGTTATTGTTGTTTTAGCTGCACAATTACTTTCTTACTTCATTTTTCCAGTGTAAGAGTAGTTCTTGTAATTATTGTAAGGATACAATGATTTAGTTTTTCTTACCTTTAATGAAAGACAAGGATGCATTCATTACATCAAAGTGAGACTTACTGCTTGGAAAAAAACTTAAATACATTTGAACTGCTTGTGGTGAGGTTGCAGAAAACACCCTCTCCCATGTTGTTACGGACCATGTTCCATTTATACTTACACTGTATAGATAAATAGAATGAATAATATATATATATATATTATATATACTCATTCATTAAATACAATACCCATAAAAGTATTATTTCTGTCACTAATATCAATGGCTGTATATATTTCATCATAGCAAATTAGAAAATATTAACTGTCTATTAATTGTCCTAATCATTTTCCCTTTTGGAATGGGTCTTCAATAGCAAGACTTAGTACAACTTTTAAAATAAAGTTACTGCTGCATTATAAGGGAAAATTTTTAGTTTGTGTGGGGGTGGCAGAAAAGAAGAAAGGTTCTACTCACGATACTAAAAATTGGATCGGGTGCAATCCATGCATTGTATGTATTATGTGTAATATACAATGTTGTATATATATGCTATAACATTTTATTAATTAAGGAGTCTATCACATCAATGTTTATATATTTTAGTTGCTCTGAAACAGAAAACTCAGAATATGTCACCATTTAAATGATTGCAGAATACATATATATTTGTACCACGGTACGTTCAAACTGTCCAATCAGATTGCACAATTCGAGGTGAATACACTCATACACACCTCCTGGACGGTGAATAAGTGAACCATCCATCAACAATAGTTTTTGTGTGTTTCCTATAGCCAACAGCCATAGTACAATCGGTTGCACCACTCCAACACTATCCTCGGGCCTTCGGCCCTTGATTGTGTAAACACCATACCAACCTCCATTTTGTATATATATATATATATATAATATTATATATATATATTATATATATAATATATTATATATATATTTATTGCAGCTTTGATATTTTTACTTGAATATTTCCGCATCACGCGAGCGTTCTGTATTCTCCCATATTGTACGGTTTATATTGTACGCTACTTGTAGCGCGCGCGTAGCGAGTAAAATCAATGAAAATTGTATTGTAACCGGGTGAGAAAAATTTCAAAGAAGCAATAAATCACTTATCACACTCGTCGTACAATATGGGAATGATATTTTACTCTCACGCCACATTTTCACTCGCCTTTGGCTCGTGAAAATATTTTGCGTGCTCGTAAAATATTTTCCCATATTGTACTCTGACTCGTGCTATAAGTATTATATATTATATATATATATATATATATATATAACTTACACCACAAAGTGGAGGTTGGTATGGTATTACACAATCAATTCTACAACCCAAAATCACTGTCTTAAATAATAAATTTTTTTAATAAATATAATATAAAAAATAACATTAAACAAATTTAGGATTTCTCGACAAAAGGTTGGGGATCAAGAAAGGCAAAGTCAAACTAAAACCCTCCCATGTGTTGGACAACTTCCAGAACTTTTAAAGTTGACAAATGGCAAAGCAGTAATTATAGAATCACCTTTCTTAATTTAGGCAAGTTCATCTTTTGATTTAATACTTTGGCTTTAAAGGGCAACACTGAACTAATTTTTCAACATTCATGATATATAATATATATATATATACTTATGTTTCATCCACCTTACCTTCAGTTAGTGTACTGTCAAGATTCTGGTGAATGTACCATTTGAGTTCTATTACAACGTTTGATTTAGCTCGGGTTGGGTATCAAGAAAGGCAAAGTCAAACTAAAACCCTCCCATGTGTTGGACAACTTCCAGAACTTTTAAAGTTGACAAATGGCAAAGCAGTAATTATAGAATCACCTTTCTTAATTTAGGCAAGTTCATCTTTTGATTTAATACTTTGGCTTTAAAGGGCAACACTGAACTAATTTTTCAACATTCATGATATATAATATATATATATATACTTATGTTTCATCCACCTTACCTTCAGTTAGTGTACTGTCAAGATTCTGGTGAATGTACCATTTGAGTTCTATTACAACGTTTGAGCTACTGGGTGTAACTTTAGCCCTACACTACTAGCAGGGCCATGCATGCACCAATATTTTAACAAAAAGAGGGCGTGTCTATTAATTTACTACACTTTACCGAATCTCAATGCTGTTGTCAAATGGAGCAGTCTAAATTGGGCAGTCGATAAACAGCTAATATCGATCATTATGGAAGATATCGGTAAATTACACCAGCCTGGTCCTTAGCCTAGTCCTTAGGTCCTTAGCCTGGTCCTTAGCCTGGTCCTCTGCCTAGTCCTTAGCCTGGTCAGTAGCCTGGTCCTTAGCCTGGTCCTTAGCCTGGTCCTTAGCCTGGTCCTTAGCCTGGTCCTTAGCCTGGTCCTTCCTAAGCATTCTTTTGAGGAAACGAATGTAGTTCAGAGGAATTTCCATAATTTTAATTTGCAAAGTGGCCATTTTTGCACTACTAAGGGTCTGCCGATTTAATTATTGCCACACATACTACTTGAAAGTGTTTGAAGAAAATGAAGCTATGATTGCAACAAAAGGTAGACATTTGTATGTTCTAATGATGGTGGATTCAGTTGTTGTTGTTGTTGTTTTTATTCTTTTATTCATGTCATTGAACTGTTTGCTTTATATGTAGTAGATTTATTAGCTATACAATAAATTTTTGGTTCATTTAATAAAAAACTTCTATATTGTCTTTTCTATTAATCAAATGCATTGATTTAATGAATGAATGGGTATGGTTAAATGATTGTCTTAGATTTTTTTTATACTATTCTTTAGTAAACAAATGCACACACTCAATCACATGATGTACCAGCACAAGACTTGTATTATATTGGACGATGGATTTTCAAGTAGGAACAATTTTATTAGAGGCCCATATAGCTATGACAAACTACATGATCACTTTACCACTGCCCACTAATGAATGCTATGACAAACTACAGGTCACTTTACCACTGCCCACTAATGAATGCTATGACAAACTACAGGTCACTTTACCACTGCCCACTAATGAATGCTATGACAAACTACAGGTCACTTAACCACTGCCCACTAATAAATGCTTATAACAAACTACATGGTTACTTTACCACTGCCCACTAATGAATGATTTACAACTGTACTAATTTTATAAGACCTAACTGAGTCAGTAAAATGTCATGGACAGCCTAATTCAGAGGGATAAACAATTAAATTTCCTTGGATGATACTGGTATGGATCAATAAATGCAAGAATTCTGTTTATCTAGTTGGTAACGCATTATATTGTACTAGCAAGTACCCCGCCACACAGTGGCCATTCACGTATTGCAAAGTAATAATAATATTTTTTTATTACTTCTTGTTCCTGTGCTAATGCTAACCTCTGAACTTTGTTACATATATATACCAAAATCTCTTTTGCGATTGCTTCAGTGGGGCTCGCTTCACTTGCCAAATAATAAAATCTATGTAGTTGTAGTATCTATAGGAAGTATAGTGCATACTATCATGAAGTTAGTACACCTAGTAACTATATTATAGCAACAGGATAATAACAACTCAAGCTAATAATTAATGAATGCAATACTCAATTTTGGATACCAGAAAAATAAGAATCACTGCATTTACTTTTTGTGCACTGAAGCACAAAAATAGTCAATACTAAAAGATAAATACAACTATCATAAAATTAACTTTAACATGTACTTCATATAATTGTTTGTACAATTTTTTTACAGTTATTCAATATTCTATATAGATATTGCTATCACAGCAGTTGTCACACTGGTTGCCACGGTAATAGTGTATTCTATTATACTAGTCATATCAGTTACATTACGGAAATGTTCAAACAAGAAGAAAGAGTAAGTGGAAAATTAAATAGTCATACGTGTTTCCATCATTGTACAATTAAAGTAATGAGAAGTCAGATTAAATGTCCTACAAATGTATTTATCTCAAGCAATGTAGTTTGGCTACAAGAAGCAACAACTCTATTGAGTGATAGGTAAGTAATTTAATTACACTTGACAAATTACATATTACTTCAATTGCTAGTGACCATGATTTGGGTATTGGCTACTGCCTGAAAGGCTCATACTCATCCTCAGGGTCACATGTGGCCCTTTCCCCAAGGCACAATTAAGAGGGTAGTGTTTTAATTAGCAACAACACAGATAAAACAGACCACTGCATAATTATACGTCTCTGGTCAACACCCTTGACAGCTGGGCCAACTGTTCCTGTTGCATTCTGATGTATTGGAGGAAGTCTGCCATCTGCCAAGAGTCTGTATCGTGCAGTCCTCCACGCCCATCAACACTGCTGTCGTGGCTGCCCCAATGCAAAAGCTATGCTTGGTGTATACCTCAGGAGGCAGACCTAGCACCGACAGAATGTCCCATAATTGGTCCACTAACCACGCCTTTGTGGCAGGCTGAGCCTGAGTTTGCAGATACAGATGACCAGAAACCAGGTGTGGCCAAGTGATCTACCATGGCAGCCAGTGGACAAATTGAGCTTCCCATTTTCCTGAGGATGATGTCCCAAATTGGTCACACTTTGATCGCTTGATATGAATCCTGACCATGGATGGCGAGTCTCTGCTATCCATTGCCAGATCACCTAACATTACGCTGTGGATTGTATTCCTGCCCAGTTTTTCTCTGGCAGCAGTTCGTCCAAGCAAAAATGTTCAGAAAAAATCATGTGCAATACACAGCCCACATATGAGCTAGGGCCAAAGACAGCCAGGTGGACAGGTGGATGGGCCAGCTTATAAATGAACACGTTTTTTATGCCTGTTTGCACACACTTGAGTATTGGAAATGATGATTTATCACAGGGGTCTGGGAGCCCCAAGGATATATGGGTGTTCTGTACAGCAGCTGCCAAATATACCACAATTGCCTGGGGTACCAGGTCCTGGTCCAGGTACAACACAAGACAGCAATGTAGATTCACTGTGACTGGGAAGGGAAGTGACATTATAGAGTGTACAGAGTGGTTATTCCTTCTGGCCCTGTAATCCTTCTGCATGGAAGAGGAGAGGTCATGTTGAAAATAGTGCTTAACTGCTGGCGCCAATTGCTGATGATGTCCAGCCCGCTTGGGATTCAGGAGCAGGCTGAGCAGCTATGCAGACATAGGGGCGGGAGGTCTGTCGGGTAGAAGGACTTTTGAAAAGAAAGAAAAGACATCGTCACATGACAGATCATCAGCCAAGGTGATTGCTACATATATCTACATACTCCCCAATAAGGCGGGAAACAAGCTTAGCCTCCACAAATATCAGACATCTCAACAGGTGTATCACTCCCACATCCCCACTCAGTCTCGAGCACAGAGCTGCCACGATGACCTGGTTGTCGCATCAGCAGCACACTAGGCATGCTTGCAAGGACCAAGCCCATGTTGCACAGTTCATTTGCTCAGCAATCCCATAGCATCTGAAACCAACTCATGACATGCCAAGCACCATATCCCCACGACCCAGACATGTCAAATGTAATCTCACATGTGGTGACAGACTGGAGGGGGGAGGGGTTGAGAGGACATGCCATTTCAGCTATCCAATAACTCTACCCACCACACTATGTCAGCCTGACATCCCTTTATCAGATGCACAAAGTTGTCCTTTTGTGGTCTGTTCTCACTTTTATGGAGTATGTCACTAAACCTGCAGAGGAAGGAGCGACCCGGCCTGACCACCATAGTAAGCATGATAGGTGTGATAATAAACAGACAGACAGACAGCCTGAGAGTGTGATAATAGACAGGCAGACAACCTGAGAGTGTGATAATAGACAGACAGACGGCCTGAGAGTGTGATAATAGACAGACAGACTGCCTGAGAGTGTGATAATAGACAGACAGACAGCCTGAGAGTGTGATACTAAACAGACAGAGAGCCTGAGATTGTGATAATAGACAGGTAGACAGCCTTAGATAGTGATAATAGACAGACAGACAGACAGCCTGAGAGTGTAATAATGGACAGACAGACAGCCTGAGAGTGTGATAATAGACAGACAGACAGCCTGAGAGTGTGAGAATAGACAGACAGGCAGCCTGAAAGTGTGGTAATAGACAGAAGGGCTGCCTGAGAGTAGACAGCCAGAGAGTATGATAATAGACTGACAGACAGCCTGAGAGTGTGATACTAAACAGACAGACAGCCTGAGAGAGTGATAATAGACAGACAGACAGCCTGAGAGTGTGATAATAGACAGAAGGGCTGCCTGAGAGTGTGGCAGACAGCCAGAGAGTATGATAATAGACAGACAGACAGCCTGAGAGTGTGATACTAAACAGACAGACAGCCTGAGAGAGTGATAATAGACAGACAGACAGCCTGAGAGTGTGATAATAGACAGACAGACAGACAGCCTGAGAGTGTGATAATAGACAGACAGACAGCCTGAGAGTGTGAGAATAGACAGACAGGCAGCCTGAAAGTGTGATAATAGACAGAAGGGCTGCCTGAGAGTGTGGCAGACAGCCAGAGAGTGTGATAATAGACAGACAGACAGCCTGAGAGTGTGATAATAGACAGACAGACAGCCTGAGAGTGTGATAATAGACAGACAGACAGCCTCAGAGTGTGATAATAGACAGACAGACAGCCTGAGAGTGTGATAATAGACAGACAAATAGCCTGAGAGAGTGATAATAGACAGACAGACAGCCTGAGAGTGTGAGAATAGACAGACAGGCAGCCTGAAAGTGTGGTAATAGACAGAAGGGCTGCCTGAGAGTGTGGCAGACAGCCAGAGAGTATGATAATAGACAGACAGACAGCCTGAGAGTGTGATACTAAACAGACAGACAGCCTGAGAGAGTGATAATAGACAGACAGACAGCCTGAGAGTGTGATAATAGACAGACAGACAGACAGCCTGAGAGTGTGATAATAGACAGACAGACAGCCTGAGAGTGTGAGAATAGACAGACAGGCAGCCTGAAAGTGTGGTAATAGACAGAAGGGCTGCCTGAGAGTGTGGCAGACAGCCAGAGAGTGTGATAATAGACAGACAGACAGCCTGAGAGTGTGATAATAGACAGACAGACAGCCTGAGAGTGTGATAATAGACAGACAGACAGCCTCAGAGTGTGATAATAGACAGACAGACAGCCTGAGAGTGTGATAATAGACAGACAAATAGCCTGAGAGAGTGATAATAGACAGACAGACAGCCTGAGAGTGTGAGAATAGACAGACAGGCAGCCTGAAAGTGTGGTAATAGACAGACAGGCTGCCTGAGAGTGTGGCAGACAGCCAGAGAGTGTGATAATAGACTGACAGACAGCCTGAGAGTGTGATAATAGACAGACAAATAGCCTGAGAGAGTAATAATAGACAGACAGACAGCCTGAGAGTGTGAGAATAGACGGACAGGCAGCCTGAGAGTGTGATAATAGACAGACAGACAGACAGCCTGAGAGTGTGAGAATAGACAGACAGGTAGCCTGAAAGTGTGATAATAGACAGATAGACAGTCTGAGAGTGTGATAATAGACAGACAGACAACCTGAGAGTGTGATAATAGACATACAGCAAGCCTGAGAGTGTGATAATAGACAGACAGCAAGCCTGAGAGTGTGGTAATGGCAGACAGCCTGACAGTGTGATATTAGACAGACAGACAGCCTGAGAGTGTGATAATAGACAGACAGCAAGCCTGAGAGTGTGATAATAGACAGGCAGACACCCTGAGAGTGTGATAATAGACAGGCAGACACCCTGAGAGTGTGATAATAGACAGACAGCAAGCCTGACAGTGTGATAATAGACAGACAGGCAGCCTAAGAGTGTGATAATATACAGTCAGTGAGCCTTAGAGTGTGATAATAAACAGACAGACAGCCTGAGAGTGTGATAATATACAGGCAGACAGCCTGAGTGTGTAGTAATAGACAGCCATGCAACAAGAGATCTGCTGACCAGAGCACACCAAGGGCCTATCCCCCCTCAAATGCGGAGACAGAGTACTGGTGCAAAACCAGACAGGCCACCACCCAACCAAATGGGACAGCATAGGCGTTGTGGTCGAGGTCATGCAGTATCATCAGTATCAGGTCCGGATGGACAGCAACTGCAGACTAACCACTCGCAACTGCCAATACCTAAGGAGGCACACCACATCTACCCCTCCACCAGACCACCCCCTACAGCGGCGCCTGCCCCATCCCCAATCACCAGGGCTTCCCAGACCAACAGCACAACCAGCGACACCACCTCGACAAACATCACCAGGCATCCCGGTACCGCCACATAGCCACACATTACCAGGTACCCCGGCACCACAACCCAGCCAACCATCACCAGGCAATCCAGCCCCACCACCCAGCCAACCATCACCAGGCAATCCAGCCCCACCACCCAGCCAACCATCACCAGGCACCCCAGCCACACCAACCAGCCAACAATTACCAGGCACCCCGGAACCACCTCAACCAACCAGGGCCCACTCAACAACCCAGAGGCAGCCAACTACCACGCCGGCCACCACCCGCTCATGCGCAGCCGTCGCAGGCACCCCCGCCACCCGACACAACCTACCACCACTAGCCCCCAATCAACTGGCCAAGATCCCACCAACACCTCCCAAATCTACCAACCCCGACTAGACCCTACATAGAAGTAAAAGGACCATAAAACCCCCACAGAGATACGGACGGGCTCTGTAACTTTTTTCAGCCCCCTGACGAAGGGCTTGGGGGGAGATAGACAATAACCATCTATACTATTCATTCCATGCACTCACCCTGTATCACACAGCTCCCTATTATAATGACCCCTTACCTAGTTAGCGACCCCTTACCACGTGCATGCCCCTTGTCATACACTTTAATTAGAGCATGCATCTCTAGGCATCATATTGATTTATTATTCAGTTTGATTCGTGAATGAGAAGGTGCATTGCACTTAACTAATCGTCACAACATTTTGAATTTGAAGTCAGGAGATTTGTTTACCTGGATCAATAGTACAATAGTTTTAAACTTTGTGAGAGGAAATTCTCCCCTCACATACAGTAACTTCAACATTGAACTAATTAGCATCTTATTTTACTTGCTTCCTTCACATCTCAGTTTAGTGTTTGCTTGTTATCTAAGAATATGTTGAACATGCCAGTGTCACCTTAAATTACAGTTGCTTTAGTTACTTTTTTTAGACATGCCAGTGTCACCTTAAATTACAGTTGCTTTAGTTACTATTTTTAAACATGCCAGTGTCACTCTTAATATTGTATTTTTATATCACACTAAGTCATGTTAGTTTTTGTCATTGGGCATGTGCAGGAGCACGTGTCAGTTCAGTCAATTTGTTTCTACAGTTGAGCAATTAGTTAAAACTTTTAACTTTTGTCAATCTTCCTGCACTAGTCAACAGAGTCTTGCGAGACCAGTCTTACATGGCATAGCTATTGTAAGGGAGGCTGTTAAACTGCTGATTCTGGTGGCAGCAACAAAAATTTGTACTGTCTACCGAGGTGTACCTGAACAAACCCGTTCTAGTGTCACAAACTTGTTCAATCCTCCCTAATTATTAGCCTTTGGCTACAGAGATATCACCAAATCATCAGGTCTTGATGAGTCTAATAAGATCCATTGTTACGTCATGACTGTTTCATCTGATTCTATCATCCCTCTTGGCAAGTGTTCTAGCTTCACGTGACTGCATGGTTAGGATCACTGCCTGGATTTTGAGGTTCATTCGTAAGCTGACAAGTTGTCAGTTTGCTTGTCAGTCAGCAAAATTGATGAAGCTAATCACTACTGGATTAAACAATGTTAATCCTTTCACTTTACAAGGGAACTCCATAAGTCAAGCTCAATATCAATGGGATATGCTTCACATTGGTAACTCCATAAGTCAAGTTAAATACTCAATCTGAATGTTTTCATTAATCACAAAGGGGTATGCCTCACATTGGTAACTCCATAAGTCAAGTTCAATACTCAATCTGAATGTTTTCATTAATCACAATGAGGTATGCCTCACATTGGTAACTCCATAAGTCAAGCTCAATACTCAGTTTGAATGCTTTTATTAATCACAATGGGATATGCTTCACATTGGTAACTCCATAAGTCAAATTCAATACTCAATCTGAATGTTTTCATTAATCACAATGGGGTATGCCTCACATTGGTGGAAAGCAGCAAATCTCAAAGTTGAAGTTTATTACCATACATCCGGTTACACTGCATGAAAAATACCTTGACAGCATCTCCTCATACGTACTGAACATTTATGGTGACTCCATACTGGTCCAAGGCTTCTGTCAATGTCCCATGAACATTTGTTGGGGGTGTCAGGCCAATCATTCCATAACTCAAAGCTGTCTCCCATCCAGGAAAGAATCCGGTAGTCCTCAACCACCTCTTACACAGCAATTTCTCATAAAATGAGTAACCCCAGACTTAACATTTAGTAAGGTGGGTGTTGATTATGCTGGCTCATTCTCATGTAATGTGGTCAAACTTTAATGAGAGCAAAACAATTGCTTAATAACCTCTACAAGGTTTTGCAAAGGCAAACTTCCAAGAGTGTCATTTCTGACCTCTGTACCTGAACCCTCCACATGTGAAGGTCACTACAACTGCTGTCAGATCCTGAGATATCAGGTCATTGTGACTCACCTGTCAAATGTTGGCACTTGTGTCAGAAACTCCCAAGTCTCTTATGGCAATGATGGTGCACTGGGTACCTTCAAGAGATCTCGGACTGCTCCTTTGGCTATTGGAGGTGTTATCAGAAACTCCCACGTCTCTTATGGCAATGATGGTGTACTGGGTATCTTCAATGTTGTCAGAAGTTCAGCAATTGCAAATCTCAAACTACTCTTTTGGCTACTGGAGGTATTGTCATCCTTCATGAGGATAGAGGTGCACTTGTATTTGCAATTTCACCTGGGAAAAGATGGAATAGTAAATGTGGTGACATGAAGTGGCAGCATCTCTATTCGCCCTGCTGTGAAGGCGGCGAAACTTCTTACTTAAATCACAGTTCTTGGCTGGCTGTATTACTTGACTTGTGGACAACTTGTCTAGTACTCATACTTATTCGTTATCAATTCCATGTTGTGTTTTACTTAACCCTTTTCTCTTTTATTTTGTAATACAATTCTCATCTGAAATAACACTGTCATTTTCAAAACCTACAAGTTCAATTTCTTGTTTTTCTATAATTAGAGAATGGAACTATTATGTTAGTTTGTGTGGTGATTGGACAGTTCACTTGAATTATGCGGACAGCTTAACAAGTCAATACTTGATTAAAAATTCTGAACGAATATTAAATGACTCATAAGTTTTCTACACACGCTTCATTCATTTAATGTATTTCTTCATTCATTTAATGTATTTCTTAACTTTGTAGGACTTCAATTGTAAGTGTGGGTTGGCGGTCACAGGCCACGGAGAACCTTGATTGGCTCAATCGGGTAAAGGCTATAAGCCTGAAGGTAAGTCGCCAGAGGTAGAGGAGAAGTTCGACACACACTTACTCATACGCTCTGGTGACCTGCTGCCACCAGAGTTCGCCCTCCGCACCCTTTGACAGAGTATTAATCGGTAACAACAGAATGGGAATATAGGGGGAACTGAACTGACGCATGCGTGACTAAGGTTTACAAGTTCCAAGTCACGCATGCACACATATAAATGGGGGTGTGGTCCACGGACTACATCCGGACACAAAATACACAACATGACCTGCGCCTACACTAAAATAACAAAAATACAGAAATACATACAATGCTTATAATACACACATAAATGTCCTTGTATGACACACACACAAATGTTCTTAATCTTCATGCTTTCTCTTCTATCTTCTCTCTGTCTTCATCTCTTTCTCTTTCTTTCTCTTGTCTGTCTCACTTCTCATTCCTCCACCCACAACTCCCCACGCCAAGATTCGCCCAGGGGGAGAATCTGATAAACACTGGGCGGCCTCATCATCATCTGGCCACACCTGTCTGCTCATGCTGTCTGCGTTGGAGTGAGATTTTCCAGGTCTATGAATGATCTGTACATCAAACTGTTGGAGGGCCAAGGCAAACCGTAGGAGGCGCTTGTTGAGCGAAGATCCCTCCATCAAGGCCAAACAAGGCTGATGATCAGTCACGACAACTACACTCTTCGTGTACAGGTAGAACTCGAAATATTTGAGTGAGGCCACAATTGCGAGACTCTCCAGCTCCGAGACAGAGTAATTTTTCTCGGCTGATCTCAATTGGCGGGAAAAGAAGCCCACCGGAAGTTCATCACCATTACGTACAATGTGCAGGCACCCGCCCACACCGGAACCGGACGCATCCGTGTAGAGAATGAACTCGTCGACTGGAGATGGAATGAACAACACAGAACACTGACACAATAACATTTTTAACTTACTAAACATGGAGTCCATCTCGTCACTCCAGACCACCCGGAGAGGAGCCTTGAGTGAGACCGCAGGAGTCAGTGCACTTGAGCAATCTGCGAATCTGGGTATAAACCTCCTATAGTATGACAGAGAGCCTAGGAAGGAACGCAACTGTTTTTTCGTCTTTGGCCTGGCAAAGTCAGCCAAAGCTTCTACCCTGTGCTCGGGCACTGCCAACTGCCCTGCACCTATCTTATGGCCAAGGTACATAAGGTGTTTACGCCCAAAACAACACTTCCTGCGTTTTATGGTCAAGCCAGAGGCACCAAGACATTCAATGATTCTCTTAATGTGGGACAGATGATCAGACCAGTTACTGCTGTAGATGATGACATCATCCACATAGTTCTTACAACAGTCATTAACAGGTTTTAGCACACTCTCAACAACGAACTGGAAAATTGCCGGGGCATTTTTCAGCCCAAAAGGCATCCTCTGATACCTAAACTTCCCGAAAGGGCATACAAAAGTGGTAAGCTCGCTAGAGCTCTCATCCATTGCCAGCTGGTGGAATCCAGCAGTTAAATCAAGGGTGGACAAACATGTATTAGGGCCCACCTGTTCCAGTAACTCAGTAAGAGAAGGCAACCAGTACCTCCGCAGAGGTGTCACAGCATTCAACTGACGGAAATCAATGCAAATTATCACACTGCCGTCCTTCTTCCGGACGGGGACTAAGGGGCTAGCCCAGGCAGAGATAGATTCCACTATAATGCCGTCATGAAGTAGTTTTTTAAGTTCATGCTTAACAGCATCTCTTATACCGACTGGTATCTGTCTAGGAGGGAGGTTGACGACAGCAGCCCCGTCAGCAAGCTCAATCTTGCAGGTGCCTGCCATGCACAACCCGGGAGTATCACTGAAATGAGACTTGAGGCTATCTAACAAACTATCCAAATCACACTGCCTATAACCAGGGTATTTGTCCGCACTAATGGTTGCTTTACTAACCGACAGACTCTGGTCAATGCCCTGCTCCTCAGCAATAAGAGTTACAGCATTTACTGAGAGGTGCCTATCAATGTACAACTTGAGGTTGTCCCGGTGTGCTAACTTCACGGGATGGTCATCACCTTTAGAGACCTTGTAGGTCACTCTGCTTGAACTGTCTACTACTTGGTAAGGGCCTTCCCAGGCCGCCTGCAATGCAGTCTTCATACCAGGGACCCTCATGAGGACTTTAGAGCCAATCTCCAAAGGTTTCTCGCTCTTGTTCTTGTTGAACACTAAGGCTCTCTTGCCACCACTAATCGACTCATTGCTGACAGCTATGTCATGAATAACTGCCAACCTATCATTGAGGCTCAGGAGCCAGTCGTCTACATCAATACTAACAAAATCACGGTTGACCCACCCATTGTACAAGACATCAAGGGGGCCTACCACGTCTCTACCATAAACAAGGCAGTGAGGGGAAAAGCCAACGTCCCTGTTAGGCACTTGCCGTATGGCAAAGAGGGCCAAGGGGAGAAACACAGACCAATCTATGCCCTTATCCATATTCTTAGACAGCATAGGCTTCAAGGTGCCGTGCAACCTCTCCACAACCCCATTAGATTGAGGCCTGTATGGAGAAGTTGCAATACTGTCTATCCCTAGCATCTCACATAGCCCAGACATTAACTTGCTAAGAAAGATACTGCCTCTGTCTGAAAGGACTTTCAGGGGGATGCCCGTCCTACAATGATGTCCAAGAAACATTGCACTGCCTCTGTGGCTGAGGCAGTACGCATGGGGATGGCCTCAGGCCACCTACTTGCCAGACAGACATTACGTGAATAGGTACTTGACACTGCGTTTGGCCTTAGGTAAGGGGCCAATTAAATCTACGGCCACCGTCTCAAATGGTACTGAAACTATCTTTCTCTCAATCATTTTTGATTTGCGATTACCAGCGTTATTCACTCTTAAACAGGTATCACATGATTTAACGAAACTGGCAATGTCGTTGTGGACACCAGGCCATGTAAACCTCTTGCCAATAATAGACCTCATACCTCTAATATCGACATGAGAGGATTTGTCGTGTGCCAGGGTCAGGATTTTAAACCTAAGACTCTTGGGGACGACAACACGACTGACTGGGGCATCATTTACTAACACAGTGTGAGTCAACACACCATCAGAATAGACATAGCCATTCAAATTACTACATGCAAGGTCCTTTTGGGCAACTAAGGTGTCATCATCATTAACAGCTTTGATAAGTGCCTCTACTCCGCCCAATTCACAAGTTTGGGGACATGCAAGTTCAAGATTCACTGGATCATCGGGTAAGGTGTCATTGGAGACATGGGTTTGGGGAGAAGGAGAACCACCTAGCCCTTCACTGACAGCACTACCACCATCACCAGCCCCATTCCCATCCACGTCAGACCCACTAAGAAGCCCATCATCCGAAGCATTCCTGACAACATGCCCATCACCTAACACAGGAGGTTCATGTGACATATCAATTGCAGCTAGTCTATCAAACTCTGCATCACAGTCGAAAGGTTGAGGATTGGATTCAGACACATGCACAACATCATCATGCTTCTCTTTCTTGTTCTCTTTCACGGACATGCTCCTAGTAATGACTCTAACATTGGCTGACTCCTCCTGAGTAGTGGCAGGAGCAGAGGAGGTGGCAGGGGCCTCCTGCACCTCCACAACACCACCAGAGCAGGCATCCTCCAGAAAGGATGGTTAGATGTTACGGGTACCACGTAATTGCCCCGCCCCCAAGCCAGAAACATCTGACTAAGAGGCAGCATCCAACAGGAGATGCTCAGCTGTGGCTGTCTCCATGGGGACAGAAAACAGCACAGCACCACACAAACTATCCTTGTGTGCCACAGCCACTCGAGAACTAAAGGAATGACCCTTGAAAACGAAGTCAACTATGGCAGTCTCTAAGGTTACGGGCCTACCATCCCAGCCCTTTACTTCAATATGTTTACCAGTTAGCTGGTCACCATACACTAAGCAACCGGGCACTATAGAGATCTCGGCACCGGTTGCATATGATTCCATTTACAAAACCCATCACATGAGGGGCACCATTTCTGACAGAGACCCAATTGGCGATATAAGTCCTGCCCTTTCGTACACCAGCCTTATTACTACTGACAGGCCTAGAATCAGAACCACTATCATTACCTTTCTTATAGGGACATTCTAGTGATTTGTGGCCAGGTTCATAGCAGGTATAGCAGACTATTGAGGATGACCTACCACTACTACTGCTACCAGACCCACTACTACTACTGCCACTGCTAGACACATAGCTACGACATTCAAATGACCTGTGCCCAAACTTATGGCACTTGAAACATTCTATTGCATTACCATAATTACCATACCTATTGTAACGACCTCTACCAGAGACGTTGACAGAATCTGTGGAATCTATTGACAATGCAAATTTATTCAGGTCTTTAAAAGAGGTAAACTCTCGCTGGTCCATTATAGCTCACTGTGCGACTGGTCTAGATGCACGATAGGTAGCACATGCAAAGAAGAGGAGCAACTCCGCCTTAGAATGAAACATCATGTCAACTGAGTCCATCAAGCTCTTTAAGTGGACGTATGTTTCTAAAGGACTCATTGACCTAGTAGCATTGGCAAATTCTGTTGTTAGCTTAGCACCAATAGAAGTCAAACTAGAGCCAAGAGCATCTAACAAAATCTCTTTAAGCTGCTCATAGTCAGTTTCATCACGATCAATACCAGCTACTATCGAGGAAGCAGTTTTAGACTGTAGCTTTTGAAGCAAGACAGACTTCCAGCGACGCATTGGGCAGCCCAGATCTCTGAAATCTGCCTCTAACTTGCGCACGTATTTGGCCATATCGACTCCGTCCTTATGTGGAGCCAGAGAGTTTATCTGCCTTGACAACTCATTTTCTTGCATGCTATTCCTGGATCTGTCAGGTGCAGCAACAGCCCTAGTAAACTCAGACACTAAACCACGAAGCAAGGATTGCATACCCTCACTCAAACCACTAGAATGAGTGCCACGCCCACTCTCTAAATCACGTTCGTCGTCTGACATCATGGGATATGGTACTGTATTGTCTGACTCAGTAAGTGTCCTATCAGACTCACTAACAAGGTCACGGCACCCTTCTAGGGAGACAACTACACTACTACTATCTGACCTAGAAGCTGGAGGGACTACCGCCTTGGCAAACTCAAGAACACTCAGACCCTGGGATTGCGTCTTGCTCTTGCACCTTCTCTCAGGCTGCTCCCTCTGGCTCATCCAGGTGATCCAAAGAAAGAGAGGACCTGCAAGACACACACAACACAAAAGAGTACAAGTGAATAAGTGAGAGAATGCCACAAAGCAACCAAAACACGAAACCAAAACAAAACACTAAAGTGCTAAACCGTACAAGTCTAAATTAGGCGATACAAAAACTCACGCTGCCAGTAAAACGCACACACAAACAAAGTGCCACAAATGACAATAAAAGCCAATTAACAGACAAGTGACAAACACGTAAATGACCAGTTCAACTTAGCAGAATCCAGGAAATCCAATTAGGCGCCGAATCCACGAAATCCAATTAGGCGCCACGTGTAGTGCGCCCCGGATGGGGGTGAAGATGATGAATAATGGCAATCCTGGGGGTTGAAGTGAGCGAAATCAAGCCGCGAAGTTGCCGAGTTTTAAATCGGAAGTTAGCGGCAGTCAGACACACAACGTAGTCCACAGTACACACACAGTCCTGGTCTATCCGAGTGTTAAATCGGACGTAGGGTAGCTCAAATAGGCGAATCGACAGCGAAGGAAAAACTCGAATCACAGCACCGCTGCCGCCAATTGTGGGTTGGCGGTCACAGGCCACGGAGAACCTTGATTGGCTCAATCGGGTAAAGGCTATAAGCCTGAAGGTAAGTCGCCAGAGGTAGAGGAGAAGTTCGACACACACTTACTCATACGCTCTGGTGACCTGCTGCCACCAGAGTTCGCCCTCCGCACCCTTTGACAGAGTATTAATCTGTAACTAACAGAATGGGAATATAGGGGGAACTGAACTGACGCATGCGTGACTAAGGTTTACAAGTTCCAAGTCACGCATGCACACATATAAATGGGGGTGTGGTCCACGGACTACATCCGGACACAAAATACACAACATGACCTGCGCCTACACTAAAATAACAAAAATACAGAAATACATACAATGCTTATAATACACACATAAATGTCCTTGTATGACACACACACAAATGTTCTTAATCTTCATGCTTTCTCTTCTATCTTCTCTCTGTCTTCATCTCTTTCTCTTTCTTTCTCTTGTCTGTCTCACTTCTCATTCCTCCGCCCACAGTAAGCTTCATTGATTTGATAATATTAGTAGTACTATTTAAATTCTTATTGCTATAAATAGTGAGACAGACGTAATAGCTAGAGAGGATTCAATACAATCAGTTACAGTAGAACCTCAGAACTAAGAACAATGACTTTACCTTCACAAATAAGAAGTTATTAGCTTTAACAGGTGATAAGCAATATTTTATATTGGATGGCAAGCGGGAAGTTCTCTAAATAGAAGTAATTTGCTCATTAGAGAGTTTTCTAACAGAAATTGTAATGTATTATGTTAATGTTTTATACAATATGCAGATCTACAGATATCCAGTTGGAAACATGTGCTGCATATGGACAAGTCTCAAAGGAACAGAGTGTATCTCATAATGAGTCTGTGCAAAGTGATGAAGACATTTATGAAAATTAATTTGTAACAATAAGACTAGAACTGCAATGAATATGCTTGATATAGATTTGTTAGTGTCCTACTCAAACTAGAGTTATCCTGACAACTGTTATTGTGAATAATTTATTAATGTCTTCAATATTCACATCGGAGCTTCATAGTATGTATAATATGTGGTTTATAATAAAAATATTGCAATTACAAAACCTCACTTTTATTTATATGACAAAGAAACAATTTTACTGGTGTAATTACTTTGGTAGAAATTTGATTTTCCATATACTTCCATAATTAGCATTATAGTTACTTTGCTATTATATACTACAGACATTGCCAAATAAAAGGTGTGTTAATTAGGGAGGAAGCATTCCTCAGAGGTATACTGAACAAACTGCAAGTATTAATAGTAAACATGCACAAAAATAGTATTCAAAAGTTTAGTACTATTAATAGTAGTGATGAGATGACCAAACTGAAAGAGTGATGGTTCTGAGGAGATATCTGAGAGAAATGTCTCCAAGTAAATAAGTCAGCAGAAGATGTGATCATTAGTAGTTGAAGTCATGTAGCGTCCAGGTAAAAGCCCCACGTAGCCAGCTTAGAGAAGGAAGTTGTAGAGTAATGTATGGTAGTGAGTAAAGAACAAAAGAAATCAATGAAAAATAATTAATGAGAGACATACATACAAGAAATGATTATTAGAATAGAGAGAATGATATAACTAAGTAGTCCATATTTTGTTCAAGATGGGAAATGAACACACGCATGCACATAATTGTGCACAAAACAAAATCAAGGATTATGAATGAAGGAGTTTATGATAAAATTTCAGTATTTATTTTAAAGAAGAGTGAGCCTGCTGCTTCCGTTCATTCTGGATCTACAGCTGATGGAACATTAACTCATGCACCTACAGAAAGTTTGGTTTCAGTTTATAGGTATTGAAAAGTGGGGGTAGTTTTTAGTTTTGCTTCTGTTCAGGGTTGAAGGCCTGAAAATGCCTCTACTTAGAAACTATGCTAAGTAGATCAGTTCAGAATCGATATAATAGTTATTTAACATTTATCATTAAGTAGGAAGAAGCAAGAAGAGTAGTATGAGAGAAGAGTGTGACACAAAAACTAACTGAAGAATTCCCTGGATACAGAATATATATCAGAGATGTTTGGGTCACCAATGAATGGCCTTACAACAAGTGTGTTGACACAGGAGCCATAATGCTACAGATGTGTGTGTGGTTGTGTGGGGAAATGTTATCTGAACCAAGTAGTTAGGCAGGGTGGCACTGCTTTAAATGCTATGAAAGAGATAGTGGTGGAGTGTAAAAGTAATAAGTGGTAAATTGATAAATAGGTGTGGAGGAGCCCAAACATGCCACCCACCGAAAAGGAAGTTCCTTTTTCCATGATTGTGGGAGGAGCTGCACCAACTTTGCAATTAGCCATTTGTAAATGCCCAACTTTGTCTGTATTTGAAGTAAACAATCTATCCCAGAGGAGACAGACAAGACACATCCCATCGGCCATCTTGTCACTGTAACTGGAGAGTCATCCTTGATCAATACTAGATAGTCCACTTGAAGATTGGTAGAAGATGACTTGCACTTGCTGAAATGCTGCAGATGCTGAAGATATTCAGCTGGCCATCTCTTCCAAAAGTGCTGAACTATGGCCTGGCAATGAGACAAAAGACGCAACTAAAGTTTTTTTGCTGTGTGAAATTAAATTTCGGTAATGCTTGCATGTGACATCCAACTAGAAAATGACCAGATCAAAATGTCGATACCATCTTCAGCATGAAAATGAAAGGGGACAAGAGGTCTGCTATTAAGACAACATTCCACCTGGCATAACACTGTTGACAATTCTTCAAAGGTTAATTTTTGATCTCCGATTACTCGTCTTAGGTGAAACTTGGTGCTCTTTACAGTGGCTTGCCAAAGTCCCCTGAAGTGAATAGTTTTCTCTGGGAAGAAATGCCAACTGATTTTTTGGGCAGAAAAGTAGTTGATGATGGTAGTTTGAGCGGTTGGTAAGGCAAGGGTTGAGTTAATTTCATTGAGGATGCTGTTGGCACCAACAAAATTTGTACCATTGTCCGAATACAAGTCAGACAAACAGCCTCATCGAGAGATAAATCATTTTAGTGCTGCCAAGAATGCCTCACTGGTTTAATCAGACACACAATAAGAACGGCTTTTGTACAGAAGCAGACAAACATGCAAGCGTATGATTTTAATGTAAACTGGTCGCCTTGTGTGGCCTCTTTTCAGAGTGACAGGCCCAGAGATGTCCATCCTAGTGTGGCTAAAGGGAGGCCCTGGACGAACTCGAGCAGGAGGGAATTGCCCTATAAGCTGATGCTCTGTTGCAGCTGTGGTTTTACGGCACTGAATGCATCTTTGGCACACTATTCTGATCAAACACCATGCACCAATAGTGTGATAAATTGTGCCAAGAGCTGACAACAGTAGATTAGGTCCACCATGAAGATGAGTGAAATTCCCAGTGCTAACAATTAGTCAAGTGAGGATGTCTTTGCTGATTAGAATTACAGGGTGTTTTTGAGATGTAAAATTGCTAAGTCAGCTGCCAACTGTGATGAGACCACCTGAGCCCATTATGGGATTCAGACTGGCAATAGCACTTGTTACCTTCAATACCTTCCCAGAATAAAGCCTTGACAATTCAGTCCGAAATGATCTCTGTTATGATCGTGTCAATAATAGGTTCCATGCTGCTTTTATCTCGGCCACGGTAATACAGGAGGAAAAAACATGGTGACGTTTAGTTATGTGTGCCCTTGCATTGTGGAAGAATCTTAGAGCCCAGCCTGTGACTTTAATCAATTAGTCGAAGGAACTAACACTTTCTTCTAGCTAGTGTTACTGCTAGCACTGACTTGTAGGTAAGTTGCCTTCTATTATATCAGCTGGAGGAGGATGGGCTAGAGGTTGACAAGGCACCTGAAAGGGTTCAATGCTGAGCCAGTCTGGTACGTTCCATCAGATTTTGTATCTCATGAGTTCTTTGAGCAGCATTCCCCGGGATGCACAGTCTGCAGAATTGTGTTCACATGGAACGTGTTTCCATGCTGCAGATGGCAGCAGTTCCATGATGTTGGCCACTTGACTCCCTACGAATGTTTTAAATTTTCGTGGACTGCCATCCAGCCCATACAGAGCAATTGTCGAGTCACTCCAGGCATGTGTGTTGGCAATTTCAATTTTCAGAGCTGTTCTAACTGAGGCGAGAAGCTTTTCCAGGAGTGAAGCTGCACACAGCTCTAGACAAGGAATTGATAGTTTCTTCATGGGGGCGACCTTTGTTTTAGCTGTGACAAGTGTCACTGAAGGAGAAAGATTGAAATAGGTCGTCTGAAGATAAACCATGGCAGCATACACTTGCTCAGATGCATCAGCGAATCCATGCAGTTCCTTGTGGATGATGTTGCCACCTAGCCTGTAATAACATCTAGGGAACAGAAAATTGATAAACTCGTTCATTTCATTACGCCATGTTTGATGGCACTCTTGTACATCGAGTGGGACTTCGTCATCCCAGTTGAGATGTAGTTCCCATAGTTTCTGGAACAGAATCTTCATCATCACAGTGGAGGGCGCTAACCAGCCTAATACATCAAATGCCCGGGCAATGTCGGAAACAGTCAATCTCTTGGTTGTTGAACAGGATGTAGACTTTCCTATAGACACAAAGAAAGAATCAGTAAGTTCATCCCAGTGTAATCCTAGGGCCTTGGGATGTGAGTTAACATCTTGAATAAGGTCTTTTCTTTGGGTTGTCTCATAAACTTCAGAGAAAATGCCGTTCATGACTGCCATTTAACTGGATCTACATTTCCTGAGGTCAAACCCACCCTTGAGCATGAGAGCTCAAAGTTGATGTGTAATATAATAGCTTCATCTACATTCTGAGCCCCTGCCAGAAAGTCATCCACACAGAATGGAGAGCTGACATGTGGAGAAGCCAGTAGGAATTCAGTACCAAAGTCAATATCAGTTTGTTGTAGGGTTCTTATTGCCGCAAAGGGAGAGGTAACTACTCCAAATGTGACCGTAGTCATTCGATAATCGACAGGAAATGAGGATGAGTCAGGACGCCATACAAATTGATGGAATTCTCTACCTGTGGGTTTCAGCTAGAAAGCACAATACATTTTGCTGATATTGCTAGAGAGCACAATGGGATAGTCTCTGAATCTCATTAAAAATTTGGTGATTGGTGTGTAGACTGTAGGACTCACAGCTAAAGTATCATTGAGGGAATATCCAGAACTAGTTCTGGTTGAGGCATCAAACACCACCTGGAGTTCAGTTTTGGAACTGGATTCTTTAAAGACAGCATGCATCGAGATGCAGTAGATTTCGGAATGTGAACATTTAATTTCCTCTGTGGGTACAAGTTCCGCATGATCCAGGTTTAGGTACTCTTGAATGACATCCTGAAATTACTTGTATGTGCCCTTCATCAGAATGGAGTTATCATTGGAGTGGAATCTCCTGATTGCTTGTGTCCATGACTTGCGCAAGGCTGGAGCATCAATCTTTTGAGGTAGAGTGACCTAGTACCAACTGTGAGGAAGAATAACATGGTTAGTGGCATAATGGTCGACAACAACCTTTTCTTCAGGAGTATGAGATAGAACACTTCAGACTTGTTCCATCTCCCAGAACCTCTTCAGTAAATCATCTGAGTCAGACGCTGTGACATGTTCAGAAATGGCATTGACAAGACTATTACTACTGGGTGCAGCAGACCAAGTACAATACTGCGTTGAGTAGGGTCCCATGATAGCCCATCCAAAGACTGTATCAATGGCAACTACGTCTGAGTCAGCTCCTTGAAGAGGTTTAGAAAGAATGAGCTTTCCCAAGTAGTCACTGCCGATGAGAAGATCTGTCTTGTTTGGTTGGTCAAAGGAAGGGTCGGCCAGCTTGAGGTTAGAAATATGTGGAAGTGTTCACACACTTGTAGCCTTCTTCAGTGGCAAGTCACATGTGACTTTAGGAAGAATGTGAGCTATGTAAGAGATACACAAAACATGTTCGTATGCAGATTTTTTATTACCACTGATGTTGAGTGTGAATTGCCAGCCACAATCCTTGACACTCCCGATAGAGACAATTACTCAGGCCTTTTCTTAAGCTTCATCTGTTGGACAACTCTGTTGGAGATGAAGGACAAGGTTGATCCAGGATCCAAGAGAGCCTGGCTTTCTTCTGCTGACCAGTTGATGACTCAAGAAGAACCATGCTAGTCATATGAATTCTTTTAATATCAATCAGTCAGTTAATTGTGGAAATGGTTTCAGCTACACAGTTCTCATGAGCATCCAGAGTGTCCATTTTGTGAGTTTCTTCAATTTCTGCACAGAATATTTTTTGAATTTCTTTTTGTATCTGAAAGAATGAAGTGTTAGTAGCATTCACTGATTCAACTTTCTTTAGTAGAGTATCCAGTGTGACAGGATCAGCTGACAATAAACATTCGTGCTTGTGAAGAACTCTTGTAACAGTTCCTCCATAGGCAGATCTCCTTTTCTTGAGTTACTCAAAAGGGGAAGTAAGATGTCAAAAGGTTGCTGATGGAAAATAGTCTTCGATTTTCTGATGTTCTAAGGATCCAGCTTGAAAAACCAACGAATAGTGAGGGTCCGGTGGTATTTTAGTTTTGCTTCTGTTCACGGTTGGGCCTGAATATCCAGCTACTTAGAAACTATGCTAAATAGATCAGTTCAGATTCAGATGCACTAATTATTTAACATTTATCATTAAATAGGAAGAAGCAAGTAGAGTAGTATGAGAAATGAGTATGATACAGCAACTAACTGAACAAAATACTGTGGATACAGAATATATGAGAGATTCAAGGGACACCAATGGTCTTACAAAAAGTGTGCTGACATAGGAGCCATAATGCTACAGATGTGTGTGTGGTTGTGTGGGAAAATGTTATCTAAACCAAGTAGTTAGGCAGGGTGGTGCTACTTGAAATGCAATGAAAGAGATAGTGGTGGAGTGTAAAAGAAAGTGGTTAATTGGTAAATGGGTGTGGAGGAGCCCAAACAGGTACTAATAGGATTTATCGTTACGTACAGCAGATAGTATCAGAGCTAGGTTATTCTGCTCTTTTGTGTAAACATTCAAATATTAATATTATAAACATTATTGTTTATTTGCAGGTTATCTATTTAAAGGAACAATTATCATTTGTCTCCACATACTAAATTTTACTATCACTTCCAAAAACATAATAATGACATTTTTACTTTTTAATGTTTTTGGAATTGAATTTGCCAATAATTGATTGTTAAAAAGTTAGTATAGTAAAAGGAAGAGTTAATTGACTGTAAGTTACTCTCTCAAGACATAATACCTGCACATTGTATGCCCTAATCTGACTGATCTGGTGAATGCTAATAGCTTGCATAGTCATAGTTAGGAACTATTATTGTGACCTGCCAGTTGGTGAGCTTTAAGTGGGTGTAGGGAATGTAATCTTTTTACTCCTCCTCAACTCAAACTCTGTCAGACTAGTTAGCTAATAGCAGTCTAACTTTTAAGCTGTTATATTAATATTGGTTGCCAAGATGAAACTAAACTGAGAATAATGATACAGTGTTTAAATAATGTGAATTTTCTGAATAATAACTGTGGGGGCACTTGGCATAGCAAAATAAGATTCTTGCTGAACACTTAATTATCAAAGTCGTAGATGCTGACACCAGTTCTCAATCCTCTGTGCACCGCCAGTTCTCCACCCTCTGTATCATTAGTTCTCAATCCTCACTGTGCTACCAGTTCTCAATCCTCTGTGTGCCACCAGTTCTCCACCTTCTGTGCCATTAGTTCTCAATCCTCAGTGTGCCACTAGTTCTCAATCCTCAGTGTGCCACAAGTTCTCCACCCTCTGTGCCACTAGTTCTCAACCCTCTGTGTACCGCCAGTTCTCAAGTGTGCCACAAGTTCTCCACCCTCTGTGCCACTAGTTCTCAATCCTCTGTGTGCCACTAGTTCTCAATCCTCTGTGTGCCACTAGTTCTCAATCCTCTGTGTGCCACCAGTTCTCAATCCCCTGTGTTCCACCAATTCTCAATCCTCAGTGCGCCACCAGTTCTCAATCCTCTGTGCACCGCCAGTTCTCAATCCTCAGCGCCACCAGTTCTCAATCCTCTGTGTGCCACAAGTTCTCAATCCTCTGTGTGCCACCAGTTCTCAATCCTCAGTGCGCTACAAGTTCTCAATCCTCAGTGTGCCACCAGTTCTCAACCCTCTGTGCCACTAGTTTTCTATCCTCTGTGTGCCACCAGTTATCCACCCTCTGTGCCACTAGTTCTCAATCCTCTGTGTGCCACCAGTTCTCCACCCTCTGTGCCACCAGTTCTCAATCCTCTGTATGCCACCAGTTATTCACCCTCTGTGCCAATAGTTCTTAATCCTCTGTGTGCCACCAGTTCTCCACCCTCTGTGCCACCAGTTCTCAATCCTCTGTGTGCCACCAGTTATCCACCCTCTGTGCCACCAGTTCTCAATTCTCTGTGTGCCACCAGTTATCCACCCTCTGTGCCATTAGTTCTCAATCCTCAGTGTGCCACCAGTTCTTCACCCACTGTGCCACCAGTTCTCAATCCTTTGTGTGCCACCAGTTCTCAATCCCCTGTGTTCCACCAGTTCTCTATCCTCAGTGTGCCACCAGTTCTCGATCCTCTATGCACAGCCATTGCAAGTGTTCACTTCCCCAGGTAGTGTATTTCTCAGTCTCTTGAATTGCCTGGAATTCCCACACTAGCTAGTGTATAGTAATAAAGAGATTGTGTACTTACCTCTCATAGATAGCCCCTTGCTCATTCTACAACAGTAATGATGGCACAGGTATTTCTTGTGTCATGCTGCAACGTGGTCTGCTTACAAGCATTGGCTGACTGAGTAACTGACTCACTGACTCACTGATCAATCAACTGACCGACAGACCAAAGAAAAATATTGTGTCCTCTGTTATTTTTTTCTTTTTTTGTTGTAATTTTCTGCCAAATTGTGTTTAACCTGTTTGTGAACAACGTTCAGAGGTGAAGATTTTATTTCTGCCTGTTAACTATAATGGCAGCATACCATAAGATGTCTTAAAAAATTCTGTCTTTTTTTTTCTAAAAGATGAAGAACGTCACAATGGTTTATATTTAACATTTAATGTTTTTAACTTATTTCCAATATGCCAACAGTTATCATTTCTGTAATTTGAATGTTTGTTTACAGATGTTATATCACCAATGATATCTTCATCTTAAACTGGAAACTTATGCTGGATTACTACAGTATTGTGTGTGTTCTCTAGTATGTGGTGGAGAGAATTACTACATGTTTCTAATGTGTATATTTACAGATGTACTACAACCAACGATATCTTCATCAGTGATTGCTACATCAGCTACTCTATCCTTCTCTCAACCTACCAATAGATTATCAGTAAATATATATACAGTTACATTGAATACACTGCACAATTACTATATTATTTTAACACCAAGTTCAGTACAAGTTCTGTTAATCTTCGACATACCTAGGTAAGAAGCAGGAAGATGGTAGACACTACAAACTAGTATTAGTATTAGCTAGAATCGGGTGTTACAAATTGAAAATTCACTTGCCAATTATACATTTCCTATATATAATAGCACAGGTATCATCAGAGATCCCATAGTTATTGATGGAGCACCGCTAAAAGAATTTTCCCTTCCAGATGAATATAGCAATGTACCTGCTATGTCTTGCAAAACTGATAAACTCTGTGTATCCCAACTTGCTTTTGAGGACAAACCTGTTAGCTCTCTAGAAATTGCTAAAGTTGAAGAGGATAAAGTTGAAGAGGATAAAGTTGAAGAGGATAAATGGGTTCAACATAATATTCATTTGTTATCAAGGAACACTTTTGCAGAAGATGAATATTTATCCCGGGCAGCATTTCATGCTTCTCTAGATATTATAGAATACAGTAGTTTTCCCAGCAATAACTGCACCTCTACCTTTATATGGGGAATGGTTTATTGTATTAGATCATTGCAACTATATGTTAGATGGATACCTATCCATCTTAGAGACATGAAAGCTCTTTCAGCTCAAGCCAAGGAACAATTAGCATTCATGGGTTATACCAAAATCACAGAAAAAATATTCTTACATGCCTTATTGATCAAGCCCATGAGCGGAACAATGAACTTGTAAAAGGGTCTGGTGGAGCTGTGGGACGGACAGAGAATCCATCTGCATTTCGGAGGTGGATGGTAGCTGGTCTGAGCAAGCAAGAATAATAAATGAATTTGAAAATCAAATTGTTAAGCCAGGAAAACCAAACCATCTGCAGCTTGAGCAAAGTTATTCTGCTCAAATACTGTTCCAAAAACAAGTGAACAATTTAATCGAAGTCATACTTACCATGTGAAACCCATTTAAGGAGGATTCAAATGAACTTACTATTCTTGCTGCTCGAAACTGTGCTGATGCTGTAGTTTCAACAATAAAGACAATCGAAAGGTTAGGTTCCACTTAATATCAGCAATATGTGATTAATGTCATCATGAACAGGTCAACATCTTTTCATAGTACAATAAAACGAAATTATTTACCTTTGCTTACATGACCATCGTCGAAAAGATAGAAAAAATTAAAGCAACAGGTTGATTGTCTAAAGGGTGATTGCAATCTTTCCAGACACTTGTATAAGGCAAGCCAATTTCATGATAGCAATCTCGACAATTATTCACAATATTATGTTTGGGCTCATAAGCCTTCTTCAGTTGTGAGGTATGACCGTTTAAAATAAATCAAGTTTTTAAAAGTAGCAATAAAAATCTATGACATTATAATAATTATTGCAGGCATATTCTTTGAACTCCAAGATTCATACCCAGACATACAGGAGTATAGGCATGGGAAATAATTTCCAATATTACTACCTAAAAGATATGTGCCTAGGCCTTGGTAAAAACAAGTGTCAAGTACAGAATTTCTGTCATGTATTTACAGGGTTCGATATGACTCCTCAATTTCTTGGAAAAGGGAAAAAAATCATCGTGAGTTGCCTGGAAAGTATATCTTAGTGCTACTGTAGCTTTAAGTACATATCTCAAGACCTGTTCATGAAGGTCAACAAGAATTCTATGTGCTTTAAATTGAAAGATTTATATGTGTCCTTTATGACAAGACCACATCAATCACATGTGTAAATGATTTAAGGCAATACTTATTTTCAAAGCAGGAAAAATTAATCAATAGTCTTCCACCAACATTGGTAAGCTTAACTGTTCATGTATTATTTCTACAGGATGAATTTTACCTTCTCTTGTGTTTTCTTCCTGGTACTCAGGATGCTTATACAGAGCACGTTAATAGGGCATTGTTTCAAGCAAGTATCTGGGCAACTTACCTTAAGAAGAATCAGAACATTCCTCTTCATGAAGGATTTGGTTGGACTCAGGGAGAAGGTTGCAAACCAGTATAGACTCTTCTTCCAGAACTTGCGAGTGCTTGCCACGACCTTATTAAGTGTGGCTGCCAGACACTTCCCTTATGTTCCAAGAAGTGCAAGTGTAGAGATACTGGACTTCAGTGTACTCCGCTCTGACATTGTGGTAGCTCATGTGATAGTTAACTTTTCTTTTCTCATTATTAGCTACTTATTCTGTTGATAACAATTGCAGATTTGGTTTTTTCAATTTTCACCTCAATCCTATCTGCAATTGTACTTGATGATTTTCTCAGAAATTGCATTATTTAAAAAAAAGTTAAAGTCTACCTTAGCTAGAGAGTGTATGTGGCTATAATCTCTCTCCTTATCAATATTAACTTAGCAATGTTAAATTTGGCATTAATTTTTTAAAATACTAAAGTAAGATTAGAATTGATTTTATGCAACAGTAGTCCAAAGCATAAAACTTGAAACTACATGAATCTAGAGGGGTGCCACAAAAACATCTCTGTTCGAAAATATTCGATATTTATTATGCAAAAATTATTTCAGAAAGAATTAAGCTTTTACAATGGCCCAAAATAAGCACATGCAATATGTAGGATACACATCAATGTCCAATTGCAAATTCACATTGATTTTTCAGGATGATCAAATTGCGCTAATATTTAGCGATGTACACCCACACTAATAGAGTGTTTTCGTCACATGACTTTTTTGACGATACTTTCCTTACTACCGTGGAGTGGTGTACAGCTGATGCGGTATTTTTCATTGGCTTCCTCTGCTCGCTATGTCAACGCTCTCAGTGTATGCTAAGGGACTTCCTGAAGGAGCAACAGAAGCCAGATATTTGGAGAAAATAAGAGTAATAGGCGTGGATCCATTTATACTTTTCTCTGGTGGAAATGGTACTGATATTACAAGAGCAAGTTGGCCTCCTGTCGACTCAAGTGATATTGTTAGTTATCTTGTGCTTCAAACTAGCTTCATCACAACAAAGCAGTTTAAGTTACAAGTCCCTTGTGACTTGGTTGTCTGCACATTTCCAGATGGCATGAAAAATCCTAGCATGCATGTTGAAAGAATTGTTCCAGATGTCACTTTATGGACAAGTTGTTTGGAGAAGGCTTTACATTTTTTTTAAAGTGTGCTTACTACCAGAAGTTTTAGGTTGCTGGTACTCAAGACCTCAGATTGGTACAAAAGACAACGAAGGCACCAGTTCAGCTTCATTGGAGGTAGAACATTCAAATAGATCTGAGCATTGTTCACAGGTTGCTTCAACATCTCAAGTATATTGTTACTGCAACGGTCCGGAATATGGTGACATGATCGCACGTGACAATCCTGATTGTAAAATAGAGTGGTTTCATCTCGATTGCCTAAAAATCAAATCTGTACCTAAAGGTAAATGGTATACTGTCCATCTTGCCGCATTCTTCCAGGGTTAAAGAAAAGAAAAAAGTTAAACAGAATTAGCAAACATTTGATTCATCCATATTTAAATGTATGGTATTGTTGCTATATTATGTATATTGTTACTATTACAATGTGCAGCACAATTTATTATTAATATTTTAATTTTTGTTATTATTATTATTATGATAATAGCATGACTGTAATAAATTTACAACTGATATATATGAACAGTTATTAGTGAAGTTTGAATGAAAATGGCTATATGTAATCAATTAAAAGGTACAACTGAATCACAAACATTATAAAGGGCACAAGCTACTCGTACAATTTTATCAACCTGTGGGGAAGTATCTTCTTGTTTTTTGATTAAAAAGTCCACTGGAAGTGTCCCTCTCAGTATGCTGTACTTTTGGCGCACAGCACCTATCACCCTTTCCACATGAATCCGTACATTGGCGATATTTCGAGTTTCTTGTACTTCCAATGGACTCAACTGACTTTTACCCTTGATATAATATGCTGGCAAATGAAGCTTTGCTTGCATCATTCCGATACTGTCAGAATTAAAACCGCGATCGGCAAGAACAATATCTCCTGGCAGCAAGCAATCAAGTATTCCACTGGACTCAGTGAGAAATTTATCACTAACCCTGCCACCCCAAGCTTCAGAAATAAATGAAACTGTTCCCTGCGGGGTAATACCAATCAAAACCTTCACGGTATTATGATGTTTGTAGGAGGACCATGTTATTGCTCTGGCCAGCAGATTGGAAGGGCGCTCAATGAACACTTCAAAACAGTCGATAATAACAGCTACATCTTTTCCAAATGAACTCCTAAAACATTTTGGCATAGTCTTCTACAAGCTATCCCGATCAGGCCAGATAATTAAGGATCGCTATACAGTATCCATAAGTGTACGCCACTTAGAAAAAACACGAGACACTGTAGTTACTGATACTCCGAACCGATACGCTAAATCTTTGTATGGACTATCAAGGCGAAGTTTCATGAGTGTCATTACATATTCTTGAAAAGGGTTCAGTTTTGTATTCCCACTACAAGGTGAACAAATAAATTCGAAAAGTGTTTTTAATACTTTATAATTCGGTAATCCAGTATAGAATTTTACACATTCTTCATCATTGATGAAATCTTTTTCAGTGAATGTTTGCATCATTTCCTTCAGCACTAATATTTCAGCTTGATATCTGTCGCTTACATTTTAAAAGTTCCTCATCTTTTTTATTCATGATTGCCGAAGTCAAATCAGTTTGACAAGTTGCTTGAGTTACCTGAAATTCATCATTACCTTCATTGCTATTACAAGAACCACTTTCAGTAGCTTCAGAAAGCAAGATTGGCCTGTTGTCTTTTAAAAACTCCCTGGATTTGGCCCTTGTCCACCGCTCCTCTGCAGCTTTAGCTTTGTCCTCACAAACTTCTCTGCTGTGGCCTAGGTTGAGACTTGGAAGCCAATCAGGATTGGTTTCATCTAGTAGAGAAGCTAGCTTTCCAGAGACAAAATGTTTGGAGCAAATTCTATCATTACTCAATATCTTCTGTGTTAAATTATCTCTCTCCATGGCAGATAAAAATCCTTGCCGACGTTTTTGGCTCAACTTTTTCACTCCATGCCCTCTGTTGGTAACAACTTTAGGGATCCTATAAAAGGACACATCCTTATCACGTCCAGAACGCTTGCTACAGCCAACAACTATACACAGCACCATTGCTCTATGTGCCGAACCTGTACACCAGCACCGCGAGTAACGTGATGAGGAGTGTCGGGCGAAAACACTCTATTGAACCACAATTAACCACTTGCTGACTAAGCAAGAATAAACTTCTCAATGTAGTCCACCAGACCCTTTTCCCGCTTAGCCATTGGCAAAGGGTCTGGCTACGCCATGATAGTGGTAGAAGCGCTAGCCGTGATAGAAGCGCTAGCCGTGATAGAAGCGCTAGCCGTGATAGAAGCGCTAGCCCTGATAACAGCGGGATTACGCCCAGTATCAGCCCGCCCCCTGACCCCACCCCTTCCCCCTTGTTTACATACTTTACAGCTTACGATATTACTTTACCGCTTACGAAATTACTTCTTACAGCCTAGGTGGAAGCGCTAGCCTAGGTAGAAGCGCTACTTGTATCTATAAGTGAATTCTTGTACAGTGATTCTTGCATCACAAGCATGGCGAGAGTACTCTTCTTGTTCATTGTAATCATGGACATAGCAACTTACGCAAATGGACAATGTAAGTTACACTCACTGAAATCTAGCTATTAGTGAAGGCATTAGTTATTTGTGTTGGATGCTAGCTATATATAAATGACCAGATAATTTAGACTTGTTAATGCAGTATCTATTGCAAATTTGGTTGCTAGCTGATTGGATTTAGTTAACACAACTAAGTTTTAGCAGCTTCACTATTCTGTCGCTCCAACCTATTTGCTTTCTTATCATTTCATATTACGATGAGCTTATTGTGTTAATTATAAGGTGGTTGTTAAATTGGTGCTATTAGGGAAAAAAACCTTTACTCTGAGAGGTTTCGTCTAGGTTCACAAATTCTAGATAATTATAGTGATTAAAGTAGGACACGTTAATAAGTGAAAGTTAAGTTCTGACTTAATCCCTTTTGCCAGAAGCTAATGAGTAAAATTAACTTCTTCATTCTTTTAATGATACTTACTAACTGTTTACACATAGCGTATTTTTTAATTGTGCCCAAACCATTGCTGAAGTAACTTAAAATTTTCCAGTTTATACAGCTTTGCTAAGATTTTAAGGTTTTGAATAGCAGGGAAGTTGTGAAGGAAAAAACTGACCAAGCTCTTAAGTCCCTTCAAGTAAAAATATATTATATTTAATTACAACACAGACAAAATAAGTCACAAATTTTATCCATCCCCTCCTGTTATTGGGCCAGCACTTCTAGGTCTTTCGATTCATGCAGCATTTTTTAAGGAAGGGGGGTGGGGGGGTGGGGGAGGTTTTACAGATAATACAATGCAAAAATACTAGTGATGTGCTATAGCACAAATGGCAAGCAAGCTGGTCTGACTGAAATTCAAATTTGAATGCTAGCAGTTATAATACTTTTGAATGCTAGCAGTTATAATACTTCTTTGTTATTTGAATGTTTTCATTTAATTTATTGTGCTATTCTTTAGCAACACACAACACTTGTACACACATAATATACCATTGATCACTGGATATACCAGCACAAGACTTACATCGTATTCTCTTCGCGACTTGACTATTCGGCAAATGATTTTCTAGGTGTAAACAATAAATTTTTTCCGAGACGGGTAAGGATCGCTAAACCAATTGATTCTGCTTATCAAGCCGCCTTTCCAAAGTACACTCCATTGAAAATGCTTTATTGTACTAGAGCTCCAGTAGATAAAGCATCGTATTGGATTCTCTTAGTGACTGGACTATTGGAAAACGGATTTTCAAGTAAGAACAAATCTGTTACGGAAGGCATCCATATAGCTAGGACAAACAGCACATTAACCAAGGTAACTTACCACCGCCACTAACAGAATAGAAAATGAACTCTGCTAAGTTTGCAAGACCTAACTATGAACATCTGTCCTCGTCTCCATAGCTTTTGTCTTTATTTTTCTGGCATTATTTCAAAGTCTTTTTTCCAAAACTTCTTGCACCCGCGCTAATGTTTACATTTTTAGCCTCCTGGGGTGGACACGCATTGACCTCTTTGAACTTTACCATATATATATATATACTAGTGATGTGCTTGAGCACAATTGGCGAGCGAACCTCAAGTTAGGTACATAAAACTGCAGTATTGCTACTACATACATAATTTATATTAAGCTTAGTTCAATTAAAAACAGCAATATAATAGCAGTTGAACATTGATTTGAGCATAGAAATACAAAATTACTCTTACATGAGTAATGGTAACCTCTGTATTAAGCCATTCTGACTACCTCAATTACCATTAACTCTTGAACAAGCTCTCAGCTACAAAAAATAGGTCAGTGTTACTTTTGTAATTCAGACAACAAATATGGAGTTACTACTTACCTAAATTTACTGAGTATTGGTACTTTCTGTAGTATCAAATTGAATCTATTCTGACTATCTGAATTACTTGTAATTTTTGACAACAAGTTCAAAGCTACAAAAACAGAAGACGTTAATTTTAGCAATCAAATGCAAAATTATCTTCTTACCCACACATTCTTGAGTATTGGTAACTTCTATATAGTATCAAAATGAAGCCATTCTGACTATCTGAATTTACTAGTCACTCTTGACAACAAGTTCTCAGATACTAAAAAAAAGAGTGGCTAGAGTTTTTTTTTGAAATTTAGCTAACAATTATGGAATTACGTATATACCTCAGCTTCCCCCGCGTATTGGTAGCCTCCTTTGCATTAATATTAAGGCATTCTGACTACTGGTGGGTTTTGACAACCAACAATTGGCACTTCGTAGCCTCCCAAAAACGGCGAAGTTTTGAAAAATAAGTCTGGTAAAGGGTCTTCAATGCCTTAGTAACCGGTCGCAGCAACTGTTTGTGACTTGAAAAACAAGCGTTTTTGCTGGAATTCTCTCACAATTTGGAGTCCAAGTTTCAAGTAAGACTTGCTTAAAGCTGTAGTATCAGAAGAAAGGGGGGTCAAGCCTCAAAAGTCATGTTTTTAGGAGAAAAAACCGGCACCCGCGCGCGCGTTTAAAGGGCATACGTACCATCCATACATGCATACATACAACATATACCTGATTTTGCATTATCCACCATTAATACTGTCTCGCTCGCTCCGCTCGCTCGCCAAATAATATATGTGACCGGTTTTAGGAAAATCGGCCTAAACGCGGCATCTAAAGTTTTCTAATTTATTGTACCAGTAGGCTGCACTGGGCCTTGGGATGCCGTCCTCCTAATTTGGAAACTGTAGCACAAGCCGTCTTCGCCCTACGCACTACAACACTTCAGTATTTTTGCTAAACTTATTATTGCTGATTTCGAAAAACGCCGGGTAAAGGCGTTGCTAAGGTAAGGGGGCGTGCCTTGTGTCCGTATACTATTACTGCGTGTTTCCGGGACACTATGGAATAAACCGGTTACAGGCGGATTGAAAGAAGTCTAAAAGGCTTAATGCAGGGCACCAGAAACTATGATGAGAATTGCGTGAGTACGTGAATTATGTAGAATAGTAAGTGAATTAGTTAGCTACAGTTTTTTCCCGGCTGTTAGTGAAAAGCCCGCCAATAATTTCTTAGCAACTCTCCGTACACGAGTCCAACCGGCTAGTGTTTCTAGCTTCCTAGTGTGAGTTCTAGAGCACGCCAGAGCTTACAACTGCGTCATAAGCTAGAGCTAACTGGTGTCTATCCATTTCTGCCATAAAAATTTTTTTGAAAAAAATCGACCCATAAGGCTTTACCCGGGGATACTGAAAAAAATTGTTTGCCACGTTTAGGCCGATTTTCCCAAAACCGGTCACATATTTGTTCCACCCTAGATATCTTCCAATGATATTTTTAGGTACACAACTGTGAAATAACTTATGATATTTCATGCTTGTTATTTCACATGCTTGTTATTTCACACTGTTATGCCAAGCTTAATAGCAACCAGCTCACCACTTTTCCAGGCTTTTACAGCTACTTTCCTCTAGTATAGCCTATCCAACCCAGGATAGAGCAGCTGCTAAAATAAAGCTGGGGGGGTTGGGGAACCCTACAGCCAGTTTCACACCTCATGAGTTAAGGTCCTAGTACAAACTAAAGTAGTAAATAAGATATCTAGGGTAGAATAAACCACTTACTGCACTCTTCAGAGTGATATGGCAAGATATTTCATTCTTAGGCTTTATTTTCACTCACCTCTGGCTCATGAAAATAAATTAGCCTGCTCTTAAAATATTTCATCATATCACACTCTGACTCAAGTAATAAGTATTATATATTTATACCAAATCTCAATTGAATCACGTTAGTGAGAGTCTCACTTTACTCGCCCAATAAACCTAATTGATTTTGACACTACCACTTGAGGTCATCCATCAAGAAATCATAATTATTTATTCAAGTGCTGAAAGAGATCAGTAATTAATTAAATGAGGGAACATGATCTACTAATATCAATGACATTATATTATAGTGTACTGAATCTTCACTAATTCGGATTGGGATTAGAAATTACAAAACATAATCTTTGAACGAATTTACAAAAATGCACGCAAAATATTTAGGATAAAATATTGAAGCTTTAATAATTTCTTGTCAGGGATTTCACGGGCATAGGCTAGGGGGTGGGGTTCAGGGGTGAACGTGAACCCTCTTTCAAATTTAATGATATTCATGTATCAATCTTTCTAAAACTGGATATAATGTCCAGTTAGTGGTGTATATTTTTTTCCCTCAAAAGTATAGTAATTTACACAATAATAATATGCTCGCTAAGCTCGCAAGGAGAAAAAAACTGAAGAGGACTGACTTCTGGTTTGGCTGGATGTATTCTAAAGTGGTTGGTAGACATTCCTCAAGGTGGTAAAATAGGACCACTATAAGATGGAGTTCAATAGAGTCCTAAATAAGAAAGACTTTCTACACTAGCTCAGATCTGATCAATTATGAAATGGAAATAGACATTGATAGAGTTTGTAAACTATATCTAAACAAGCATCCATGTAAAATAGAATGTGCAAGTTTATTGTTTTAATCTATAATTTTTTTAAAACAAAAACTATGTGAGGAAAAATGCGGGATAAAAACAGAGAAAGAAGAAGAGAACTGTTAGCCATTGATGCAGCTAATATTCAACTGCATAGGATATATGTGGCAGGCTACAGGAAAACAGACCACTTCACTCACAAATTGTAAAATGAGTTATTATTTTTGAAAAGTACAAAAAAATTACATTTAAATGGTCCTTAAATCATATTCTAAACCGCTTCCTAAGGCGAGTTATGAACGCCAGAAGAGGATAGCCCGAGTAAGCATTATTGGAGAAAACGGCACTTTCGTATTCTAAAGTTACCTCCGCATCACGTAGTAGTTTCGCGCGAACTGTCACGTGGTGTCCAGGGGCGTAGTATCTTGACAAAAAAGTAAACAAGAAAAGTTTTGTTGTGTTTTGCGAAGTTTATAGTCGGCTGTTAGCTTGGAGTTCTAGTGTAAGCGCAAGGAGTGGAGCCTCCTTTTGAAGCTGAGGCTTAACCTTGCAAAAAAAAAAAAAAAAATCGGTAAGTATCCTACAGTCATTCTTAGCTAGTCTCTGTGCTATTTTCTCTAATGCACTACCCAAGTTATCCTTACCCAGTCTGTGTGCTTTTTGTTCATTAATGTATACTACCAATTTTAGTGTTGTAATACTACTTCCTGTTAAGACAACTACTTAACTATAGGCTACAAATTCTTTACATAGGCTACAAATTATTTACATAGGCTACAAATTCTTTACATAGGCTACAAATTATTTACATAGGCTACAAATTCTTTACATAGGCTACAAATTATTTAAATAGGCTACAAATTCTTTACATAGGCTACAAATTATTTACATAGGCTACAAATTCTTTATTTCTTTTGTGGTGGTGGACAAACTTCAGCATCACATACTTCAGTTGAGTTTGTACCAATTGTACTACTAAGAGGTGGAAGCAATGGACCTACTGGAGGGCAACGGAACTGAGGGCAATGGGCAAGTCAAATCTCTTTCCAAATCTGGACAGTATTACAGAGATACCATTGATGTTCAAGGGATAATGACTTTGGAAGAACAATAGATGGAAGATCTGCAGAATTTGGAGCCCATGGATGCTTTAGGAGTGTCTCACTAGGCAATGCATCACCCACAGTATTGCTTGAAGAAGCAAGTTGTGACAAGGCATCATTGACCTCTTCCATCAGTGTTGGAGTTTCAACCACAGTCCCATCACATCAGCTTCTTCTGTATCACACAAATTACTCTCTTCATTTTCCATTACATCAGTAATTTCAGGTTGATCATCGGAGTTCAGCACCAGGGCTATGCAAACTTAAGCAATATACAGAAAAATCAATTAATTGATTGATTGCGAATAAAAAGTTTTATTTATAAAGATTTCTGTAAAATTAATCCTTTACTTACCTCTGTCATCATCAGAATCATCATTTTCACTTGAATTGTCACTTTGTGGTATGGTGAAATAGTCTTCAATAACATCCTGTAAGGCCTCTTGGTCACCAGCACTAAATTGCTGTATCGAGTTGATAACATCAGCGACGTTCTTAGCACCAGGATCAAAATCCATTTTTAAGAAACCACAGCTGCTTCGTTAATTGCCAAGTAACTGGAAATTACCCTCGCAGGTAAGGGAAAAAATCGCGCGCGCGTTAGGTTTGTGAACTTCAGCGGTGCGCTGGCTTTGAAGATAACTGTATTGGGAGCTGAAACTTGGTAGAAGTGTAAGTTAAGATCTATAAATATTGATAAATTAAAAAAAAAACACAAAACTTGAATTGAACCGCTTTATGGGTCTGTACCTTGATCCTGAATATGGCCACCTCCTGAATAATAGTGAAAGAGGCATCAAAATGTTTACTGGACAATTACAGCCTGTTAATGTGCCAGAAATAATTGTCTCAACTTTGTTTTGATTAAGCTAGTTATGATTGGGTCATACGATCATAAGCTTTAGTGGGACGGCCTTTCATCGTAATTGTAGGTTAGGTAGTTGTCGGAAGCCCTGACTCAACTTATTCATGGACTAGCCAGCCGCTCCCGAAGACGCTGCCACCAGAATCCACAGAGTTCAAGTAGAGTTTTAAATCTATCTTGATATTAGTGAACTAGATGAGACGCATGCGTGACCGGCTATTGGAGTCCGTTGTCACTCATGCGCACATATAAAAATGAAGGTCGATCCACCGGAAGTCCGGGGCACAAACTAACACACGAAATTACACACACTCAACTATACACACGCTGTTCAAAAGATATACACACACAATGTTCTCCTTGATCTTCTCTTTATCTTTATTCTTCTCTCTTCTTCTTCTTCTCTCTTGTGGCCACACCCACAGTAATCATGTGAGCAAAAGTAATTTCTTATTATTTTTCTTTAAATCATTGAGTGTCAGTATTGGAGTTTCCCATTGATTCTACAGGTGAAGTGAATGTCCCTTGTATATTGATTAAAAAAACACTTCAACTTTCCTGTATGCATTCACATAGACTATCATTTACGTCTACCATTTTATTGCAGTAGGTGTTATTTTGGTCTGAGTATAATAGCTAGTTGTTGCACGGGCGCAGGCAAGTACTCTTAAAAGGGGAGCATAAATGTGGTAGCACATGCCCACCCACACATTTCATTAAATTCTATTTTCCAAGTATCTCTATTAGTACACAAATATCACTATAACAGTTAATATTGGAGGTTGCTAGACAACTTGTTTTCCAAATAAAGTAGAATAATTGTCTGCCTGTACTTATAATTTAAGTTTTCAAGACATACATGAAGTTCTTTAAACGTATATATAATATAAATACATATAGTACATGAAGATATCTAGCATAGAATAAATTGCTTATTAAGCTTGTCAGAGAGATATGGCAAGATATTTCACTGTCAGACTAAGTTTTTACTCTCCTATGGCTCATGAAAAGAAATTTGTTACCATCCACTGTACAACCTCAGCCAATACTTCCAGTCACAGACTCATTATCATCCACTGCACGACCTCAGCCAATACTTCCAGTCATAGACTCATTACCATCCACTGTACGACCTCAGCCAATACTTCCAGTCACAGACTCATTACCATCCACTGTACGACCTCAGCCAATACTTCCAGTCACAGACTCATTACCATCCACTGTACGAACTCAGCCAATACTTCCAGTCACAGAATCATTACCATCCACTGTACGACCTCAGCCAATACTTCCAGTCACAGACTCATTACCATCCACTGTACGACCTCAGCCAATACTTCCAGTCACAGACTCATTACCATCCACTGTACGACCTCAGCCAATACTTCCAGTCACAGACACATTACCATCCACTGTACGACCTCAGCCAATACTTCCAGTCATAGACTCATTACCATCCACTGTACGACCTCAGCCAATACTTCCAGTCACAGACTCATACTTCCAGTCACATCATTACATCCACTGTACGACCTCAGCCAATACTTCCAGTCACAGACTCATTACCATCCACTGTACGACTCTCAGCCAGATACCATTGTACCCTCAGTACACAGACTCATTACCATCCACTGTACCATACTTCCAGTCTCATTTCCAGTACGACCTCAGCCAATACTTCCAGTCATTACCATCCACTGTACGACCTCAGCCAATACTTCCAGTCATAGACTCATTACCATCCACTGTACGACCTCAGCCAATACTTCCAGTCATAGACTCATTACCATCCACTGTACGACCTCAGCCAATACTTCCAGTCACAGACTCATTACCATCCACTGTACGACCTCAGCCAATACTTCCAGTCACAGACTCATTACCATCCACTGTACAACCTCAGCCAATATTTCCAGTCATAGACTCATTACCATCCACTGTACGACCTCAGCCAATACTTCCAGTCACAGACTCATTACCATCCACTGTACGACCTCAGCCAATACTTCCAGTCATAGACTCATTACAATCCACTGTACGACCTCAGCCAATACTTCCAGTCATAGACTCATTACCATCCACTGTACGACCTTAGCCAATACTTCCAGTCATAGACTCATTACCATCCACTGTACGACCTCAGCCAATACTTCCAGTCACAGACTCATTACCATCCACTATACGACCTCAGCCAATACTTCCAGTCATAGACTCATTACCATCCACTGTACGACCTCAGCCAATACTTCCAGTCATAGACTCATTACCATCCACTGTACGACCTTAGCCAATACTTCCAGTCATAGACTCATTACCATCCACTGTACGACCTCAGCCAATACTTCCAGTCACAGACTGATTACCATCCACTGTACGACCTCAGCCAATACTTCCAGTCACAGACACATTACCATCCACTGTACGACCTCAGCCAATACTTCCAGTGAGTCATAGACTACTGTAAGACCTCAGCCAATACTTCCAGTCACAGACTCATTACCATCCACTGTATGACCTCAGCAAATACTTCCAGTCATAGACTCATTACAATCCACTGTACGACCTCAGCCAATACTTCCAGTCATAGACTCATTACCATCCACTGTACGACCTCAGCCAATACTTCCAGTCACAGACTCATTACCATCCACTGCACGACCTCAGCCAATACTTCCAGTCCCAGACTCATTACCATCCACTGTACGACCTCAGCCAATACTTCCAGTCACAGACACATTACCATCCACTGTACGACTTCAGCCAATACTTCCAGTCATAGACTCATTACCATCCACTGTACGATTAGCCAATACTCCAGTCATAGACTCATTACCATCCACTATACGACCTCAGCCAATACTTCCAGTCATAGACTCATTACCATCCACTGTACGACCTCAGCCAATACTTCCAGTCATAGACTCATTACCATCCACTGTACGACCTCAGCCAATACTTCCAGTCACAGACTCATTACCATTCACTGTATGACCTCAGCAAATACTTCCAGTCATAGACTCATTACAATCCACTGTACGACCTCAGCCAATACTTCCAGTCATAGACTCGTTACCATCCACTGTACGACCTCAGCCAATACTTCCAGTCATAGACTCATTACCATCCACTGTACGACCTCAGCCAATACTTCCAGTCACAGACTCATTACCATTAACTGTACGACCTCAGCCAATACTTCCAGTCATAGACTCATTACCATCCACTGTACGACCTCAGCCAATACTTCCAGTCACAGACTCTCATTACCATCCACTGTATGACCTCAGCTAATACTTCCAGTCACAGACTCATTACCATCCACTGTACGACCTCAGCCAATACTTCCAGTCACAGACTCATTACCATCCACTGTACGACCTCAGCCAATACTTCCAGTCACAGACACATTACCATCCACTGTACGACTTCAGCCAATACTTCCAGTCACAGACTCATTACCATCCACTGTACGACCTCAGCCAATACTTCCAGTCATAGACTCATTACCATCCACTGTACGACCTCAGCCAATAATTATACTTCCAGTCACAGACTCATTACCATCCACTGTACGACCTCAGCCAATACTTCCAGTCACAGACTCATTACCATCCACTGTACGACCTCAGCCAATACTTTTGAAATGGTTAAGGAACATGTCTTGGTTTCTAATGGCCTTGGGTAGGTACAATGTCCTGATCGACCATTGATATGTTATGAGACACATGCAAAAACAAGTAGCTATCATTCCAACAAGTCTTATTACAATAGATGTGATTCCAAACAAACTGACAAATACTGTCCCATGAATGTCCCAGTCCAGCAGATGGTGATGAGTCCATAGATGAAACCAAGCCAAGAAATCCAGGAGCAAGAACAAGAAGCTCAGTTAAGACAGGAAACAGAGGGTTCAACTGCATTATTCCCAGATAACATGTAATTTCAAAACCTGAGCAGCAACAGCCTGCACTGATGGAGCTAGAATCAGATGAGGCCATCTAAGTCCAATGTTGTACCAAACAATGCTGTTATAGTTTTGCCGTTATTATTATGCTGTTATTCTTAATGCAGTTATAGTTTTGCTGTTATTGTTAATGCAGCTATTGTTTTGCCTAAACAGCTGGTCAATGACATGGTAACTGCTGGTCATGATCGTTCAGGCCACTTTGGTAGGAACTAGACACACTCTATTAGTTCTAAGCATTTTACTTGGCCTGGGATTGCACATGATATATAACACAATTGTGAGGTCATGTACTCACTGTCAGACTAATTCTAAGGCCAATTCAACTAAAGCACCATTGTCTGTTACTGAGAAATTACTCAAACATTTGAAAGACTTTCTATTGACTCAGTCGGACCTTGTATACATTCAAAATAAGATTATTATGCTAACATTCTTACAGCTGTATTCTTAGCTACTCACTTTGCAGGACTGTTCCTCTAAAATCAATACAGCTGAAGATGCAGGGAAATCTGAGGATAAAAAGCGGCTAGAAGTGAAGCCAGCATGCCCAGTTAAGAACGCTAACTGGATTACTACTAAGGATTCCATTCCTTTATTCCTATCATTATCAATGACTTACCAGCGGAGATGGTCATTGACACAGGAGTCGAGGCCACTCTAGTGGAATTATTGAGTCTAGCACTGCAAATTGAGCATTCCAGGCTATACCAGTGAAGAAATGGTGGCCTAAGAATTGTCATTGATTATAAAAAAAATTGATGCTGAGATTGTGAAAGAACCGTTTTACATTCCCACAACTGAAGAGGTTGTTGGTAAACTAGGTATGGCTAAATTTATTCCAAACTTGACCATTCCATCAGATTCCCATTGAATCTGACTTTATGAACAAAACTTCCTTTACACCTTTCAGCAAGTTTCGATACCATCAGCTTCCCTTCCTTTTTGGACTAAAATATGCCCCAGCAGCTTTTCAGATGATGATGACTAAACGTTTGTCTTTGTATCTTCTAATTCATAGTCTGAGCATGTGTCTCATATTATTGAATTATGCAAGCATTTTGTTACTGTAAAATCATCTCAGTGTGTGTGCAGGGGGGAGGTGGGTAGTGGGGGGGGGGGCACTTAATTAGAATTTTTGGGAACGGTTGTTGGTTGTCATGGTATTTCTATTCCACAAGCTCATGTACAGAAATTATAAAACAAGTATTTCTAATCACTCTGCTCTTACTATTCCTGATATTAATGATGTACTATGCTTGTTGTGTAATGCTTCCTCAAGGGGGTTGGGAGTGCTTTATGAGTACAGGAACAAGAAGGAAGTCCCTGTAGCCGATTACAGTCAGTCAGAATCACTACAGCACTTCAAAGTGTATCTGATATTGGCCATAAATTTGAAGTCTTCACTGAGCATGAGCACTCAAGGCACTGATGACCTCAACCAGTTTGAATTATCATCTGTGGTGATGGTTACTTACTATCTTGGATTTTTCATTTGAAGTCCATTACCAACAAGGAAAAGACCATTCTTTTCCAGATGTCTTATCTTGACAAGGTTGGGATGAACTGCCTTCTTTACAGTGCAAAGATGTGGTGAGCAGCTCACCTTCAAACAGAATCTCTTTCATTGCTGACACCAATCTCCACAGTTGGGGAAAGTGAGGTGGAATTCTCACGAACAAGCAGAATTCCACACACAAGGATCATTGCTTTCTGCTGACAATGCATATGTTCTCTGATCCTCACACCTTTCTTTTGGCCTTTTTTGTTTATACACAGGACTCAACTTATCACTTGCTGTATTTTCATTTCTATTAAACTACAATTCGCCTTATTGGTGTGGTTACATGCTGTCATCCTCCTAAACTACAGATTGGCAGTCTGAGCTGATGTGAGCCCGCAGTCATGTGTACGCATGCTCCATGCGTGAAGCAGCGGTATGACCTTGGACCCACCCCCCTTTGTGGCCTTGGGGGTGAGAGACTCGGCAGGTCAGTGGCAATTAGCATTAATTGCCCTGCATCGCCGGAGTTTCCCCCAGCTCAAATCACATCCAAAGAAATGGATGGAGTATTTCTAGCTATCCTTAATTAGGTGGTTAGAAATGGGGAGGTGGTGGGACTGAGAACAGTGGCTATCAGTAGCTGCTAGCTATCAGGACTAATATACTTGTGCCCGGGTGCCATTGCTCCACGTGTGCCTGCTTAGCGCATGGTGGCCGTACTCGCAGGTCCTCTGCCGACCTTTACCTGGGCGCATGTGATGCGTGGGCTACATCTCCGTTAACTACGTTTAACTACATTAAACTACATTTAACTACAATTCGCCTTATTGGTGTGGTTACCTGCTGTCATCCTCCTAAACTACAGATTGGCAGTCTGAACTGATGTGAGCCCGCAGTCATGTGTGCGCATGCTCCTTGCGTGAGGCAGCGGTATGACCTTGGACCCACCCCCCTGTGTGGCCTTTGGGGTGAGAGACTCGGCAGGTCAGTGGCAATTAGCATTAATTGCCCTGCATCACCGGAGTCCCCAAAGGGGCCGCAGGAGGCGGCTTACACCCCCAAGGCTATAAGTAATAGGTTAGGAAAGGGGGTTGACAGCTCTCTTACCAATGGTAGTAGGCTTTATACCTGTGAAAAAGTAAGTACAGACAAGCATACACTGTGAGAACTGAGCATTATGACAAGAGTAATACTGAACTAACCTTGACCCCCAACCTTCTCCCTCTCACTGGCTTTGTGATGTGGCCATCCAGTGACTACGTATTGGTTCCTTGGAGAAGGGAGTGGTGCCACTGACCTTGGAGTTGTGATCAGTGCCTGGTACCTGGATGACTCCAGCCACCATGTCTGTCTCGGGTAACCCGAATGGGCACAGCTTCAGTAAACCAGGACTGGTGAGTACTGTATACTCCCAGCTCACCTGCTTTCACTGCACACTGAAGTCTAAGTAGACTCTAGAAACACAACCAGGGTAGTGGCTGTCGGGTGAGGGAGAATGCCCCCAGTAGTGGTTAATACGTGACGGACCCCATACCCAGGTATGGTCTGTCTGACTGCCACACCCCTATTGGGTGGAGAATCTAACCTTACGTGCTAACAGTACCATAACTACTTTCTACACCACTCTTGCCATAGTCAAGTAGCGTGTGACTCCAAGACTTACTCCTGTATCCTAGTACTACTGTTCCACCCTCCCCTGGTTGCATTATCTGATCCACATGTGCAATTCACACAGAACTTTAAGCCGGCATTAGCTATTCAGTCAAGTGACAGTATCTTAGTAATAACAGTAGGTGTGCCTGGTGGAGGCAGCAACAGACACAAGTGAGAAGGAGCATGTCCTGATTGCGAATGGGGTAATTGAGTGAGCGCCGTGTAGATGCATACGAGATCAGAACAAATAGGCAGTGAGCCCGAGAATACATAGGCAGTGAGCCTGAGAATACATAGGCAGTGATCCCGAGAATACATAGGCAGCGAGCCTGAGAATACATAGGCAGTGAGCCTGAGAATAGATAGGCAGCGAGCCTGAGAAAACATAGGCAGTGAGTCTGAGAATAGATAGGCAGTGAGTCTGAGAATAGATCGGCAGCGAGCCTGAGAAAACATAGGCAGTGAGTCTGAGAATAGATAGGCAGTGAGTCTGAGAATAGATAGGCAGTGAACCTGAGAATACATAGGCAGTGAGCCTGAGAATACCTAGGAAGTGAGCCTCTGACTAGATATGCAGTGAGCCTGAGAATACCTAGGCAATGAGCCTGAGAATACATAGGCAGTGAGCCTAAGAATACGTAGGCAGCAAGCCTGAGAGCACATAGGCAGTGAGCCTGAGAATATATAGGCAGTGAGCCTGAGAACAGATAGGCAGCGAGCCTGAGAATACATAGGCAGTGAGCCTGTGACTAGATAGGCCGTAAGCCTTAGAATAGATAGGCAGTGAGCCTGAGAATACATAGGCAGTGAGCCTAAGAATACGTAGGCAGCAAGCCTGAGAGCACATAGGCAGTGAGCCTGAGAATATATAGGCAGTGAGCCTGAGAACAGATAGGCAGCGAGCCTGAGAATACATAGGCAGTGAGCCTGTGACTAGATAGGCCGTAAGCCTTAGAATAGATAGGCAGTGAGCCTGAGAATACATAGGCAGTGAGCCTAAGAATACGTAGGCAGCAAGCCTGAGAGCACATAGGCAGTGAGCCTGAGAATATATAGGCAGTGAGCCTGAGAACAGATAGGCAGCGAGCCTGAGAATACATAGGCAGTGAGCCTGTGACTAGATAGGCCGTAAGCCTTAGAATAGATAGGCAGTGAGCCTGAGAATACATAGGCAGTGAGCCTAAGAATATGTAGGCAGCAAGCCTGAGAGCACATAGGCAGTGAGCCTGAGAATATATAGGCAGTGAGCCTGAGAACAGATAGGCAGCGAGCCTGAGAATACATAGGCAGTGAGCCTGTGACTAGATAGGCCGTATGCCTTAGAATAGATAGGCAGCGAGCCTGAGAATACATACGCAGTGAGCCTCAGAATACCTAGGCAGTGAGCCTCTGACTAGATATGCAGTAAGCCTAAGAATACATGGGCAGTGAGCCTGAGAATACCTAGGCAGTGAGCCTCTGACTAGATATGCAGTGAGCCTGAGAATACCTAGGCAGTGAGCCTGAGAATACCTAGGCAGTGAGCCTCTGACTAGATATGCAGTGAGCCTAAGAATACATGGGCAGTGAGCCTGAGAATACATAGGCAGTGAGCTTGTGACTAGATAGGCAGCAAGCCTGAGAATACATAGGCAGTGAGACTGAGAATACATAGGCAGTGAGACTGAGAATACATAGGCAGCAAGCCTGAGAATACATAGGCAGTGAGCCTGAGGATGCCTAGGCAGTGAGCCTGAGAATACCTAGGCTGCGAGCCCCAGAATACATAGGCAGTGAGCCCGAGAATACATAGGCAGTAAGTCTGAGAACAGTTAGGCAGTGAGCCTGAGAATACATAGGCTGCAAGCCTGGGAATACATAGGCATTAAGCCTGAGAACAGATAGGCAGCGAACCTGAGAATACATAGGCAGTGAGCCTGAGAATATATAGGCAGTGAGCCTGAGAACAGATAGGAAGCAAGCCCGAGAATACATAGGCAGTGAGCCTGTGACTGAGAACAGTGGCTATCAGTAGCTGCTAGCTATCAGGACTAATATACTTGTGCCCGGGTGCCATTGCTCCATGTGTGCCTGCTTAGCGCATGGTCACCGTACTCGCAGGTCCTCTGCCGACCTTTACCTGGGCGCGTGTGATGCGTGGGCTACATCTCTGTTAACTACGTTTAACTACATTAAACTACATTTCATGCACTTCAGGAAGAGGGTGTGAAGGGAGTTGCAGTTAACTACAGAGCTCTCTTATTCCTCCTATAGTTGCTGGCATCCACAACCCAAGATTTCTGAGTGCCTTTGTAAATTCTTCTGACAAAGTAATACAAGTTTGAAGTGGACACATGAAGACTGAATCAGGTGTACTAGAGCAGACATTAAATATAGAAAACTGCCTGTCCTCTCTCTTGTGGGTCAGTAATGATTCTGTTGGCGGCCTACAGAGCACTTCTGTGGCTTCTAGTATTGCTTCTTGCCACACCTCCCTCCTACTCCCTATTCGTTAATCCATCTCTGATAATCATTAATCCATCAGTGTTCCTATCTGTATTGTCATGGTATTCATTCTTTAAGTAAACATTTCAATGCAAAATTTGTTATGTTTTAAGTTCAGTTTCCACTTATTTTTAATATGTATTTGTACAAAGTTAGAAGATAATTAGAGACTTAGTGAGAGAGATTTCTGGCTCCAAGTGCGGTGTTTCTACCAACACTATTGTGACTCTGTAATTGTCTGATGTTTGTAGGTGCCATCACTAGAGCTACAATAAATCTTTTTGCGAATGATCAACGATTACTAGATCGTAATGATCTACAGTTACTCATAGATGGAGTAACTACAGGAGCACAAGCTACATCAGTAACTTGGAGAAGGAATGGAAGTATGATTACTACTGGTGGTGGATTCTTTATAGGAGGAGGAGAGGCTAGACATACAGGCAATCCTCCATGTGCTGATCAGATGTACAGAGTTGCTATACAACTTAATGGATATCTACCTGGAAGTTACACATACACTGTTAGTAATGCTAATACACCAACTCCAGTGATATCAACAGTATTTGAAGTGCAAGGTATGTATTTGAATATTAATAATTTGTATCTGCTCTATATTTCATTGACCATGCTTCCTAATACAGAATTAACACGGGAGTGTAAAAGAAAAATGTGATAATACAATAAGACAGTGTAGTGTCATATATTTAAAATTAGTGTTGATGTAAACAAATAAGCAGTTTGAAGATATTATTTAAATTCATATTTCTACTTTATATCTATTGAGTCATTTGGAGTACAACTACTGAATGCATTTTATATTCCAGATCCAGGTCCTCCTACTATTATTGTATTCAGTCAGATTAGTAATAGGAGAGTACAAGCCACCTGGACTGCTCCAGCTGGTTTCTCTGGAGCTACATATCGTGTGTTTATAAACACTATGGCTGTCAATGGTGCTGGTACTGACACTGATGGAACTACATTTACTAGTGCTAGTTATGCTGCTGGCTTCACTGTCACTCTTCGTATAAGAGCTACTACTGGCACATATTACAGTGTCCCAGTTGTGTCTCAAGCATTCACTGTTAGAGGTGAGGAATTGCAAGTACAACTCACTATATGTACTGAAGCATGTTACTAGTTGTTACTAATAGTGATGTGCTACAGCACAAATTGCGAGCAAGTCATTGTGTGCAAGTAATTCACACAACAAGATAGCTAAATTAGTCTACATTTATCTAGTTTGCCTGAACTTACTGTTCTAACTCCTACTCACCTGAACTTACTGTTCTAGCTCCTATTCACCTGAACTTACTGTTCTAACTCCTATTCACCTGAACTTACTGTTCTAGCTCCTACTCACCTGAACTTACTGTTCTAGCTCCTATTCACCTGAACTTAATGTTCTAGCTCCTATTCACCTGAACTTACTGTTCTAGCTCCTATTCACCTGAACTTACTGTTCTAACTCCTATTCACCTGAACTTACTGTTCTAGCTCCTACTCACCTGAACTTACTGTTAATAGATTCCTATTCACCTGAACATTACTGTTCTAGATACTATTCACTGAAATTACTGTTCTAGCTCCTATACTTGAACTACTGTGTAGATCCTATCACCTGACTTACTGTTCGGCTTCCTATTCACCTGAAACTTACTGTTCTAGCTCGATTCACCTGCTGAAATTACTGTTCTAGCTCCTAATCACCTGACAAACTTACTGGTTCTAGCTCCTATCACCTGAACTTATGTCTAGATCCTTATTCACCTGAACTTACTGTTCTACTCTATTCACCTGAACTGACTGTTCTAGCTACTATCACCTGAACTTAATGTTCTAGCTCCTAGTCACCTGAACTTACTGTTCTAGCTCCTATTCACCTGAACTTACTGTTCTACTCCTATTCACCTGAACTTACTGTTCTAGCTCCTATTCACCTGAACTTACTGTTCTAGCTCCTACTCACCTGAACTTACTGTTCTAGCTCCTATTCACCTGAACTTACTGTTCTAGCTCCTACTCACCTGAACTTACTGTTATAGCTCCTATTCACCTGAACTTACTGTTCTAGCTCCTATTCACCTGAACTTACTGTTCTAGCTCCTATTCACCTGAACTTACTGTTCTAGCTCCTATTCACCTGAACTTACTGTTCTAGCTCCTATTCACCTGAACTTACTGTTCTAGCTCCTACTCACCTGAACTTACTGTTCTAGCTCCTACTCACCTGAACTTACTGTTCTAGCTCCTATTCACCTGAACTTACTGTTCTAGCTCCTATTCACCTGAACTTACTGTTCTAGCTCCTATTCACCTGAACTTACTGTTCTAGCTCCTATTCACCTGAACTTACTGTTCTGGCTCCTATTCACCTGAACTTACTGTTCTAGCTCCTACAGAAAGCAGAGGAGTTGAAAGAGAGACTGTTAGGATTGGGGGTGTACAAGGAAGGTGAAGACTTGTCCTCATTTCTTAATCAGTTTGAGTATGTTATGAGGGAGAGCGAGGTAGACAGGAAAGATTGGGGTGCTAAGTTACTGAACAGGTTAACACCTAAACTGAATCAAGGTGTTTGGCCCAGATTAGAAATGGGAGCAGAGTATGATGAGTTGAGGAGTTACTTGATGAACTCAGTGGGAGCTACGGTAGCAGCTTACAATCATAGGCTGTTTGCAGTTAACCTAGACAGTATAAGGAAGCTAGATTCCACTAATTGCTTAATACAAAATTCAGAGATCACTATTTTAGTTTTGTCTGTTAATATTAAATGGCAGATATCCTCCTTGAACAAATCATAACATAAAAGATGAAGTACATAATAATCATTAATTAGTTTTAGCATTTTATATTTTCGAGTTGTTTCCAATATGTAAACAGTCAACATTTCCTGTTTTCAAATGTTTATTTATACAGATGTATTGGCACCAACTGTAATGACATCATCAGTGACTGCTACATCAGCTACTCTGTCCTTCTCTCAACCTACCAATAGTTTATCAGTAGATATGTACACAGTTACATTGACTGGTACTACTTGTAATGGAGTCCCTATGAGATCAGGAACTACTATGACAAACTCAGTAACCATTGGTAATCTGGAGGCTGGTATTCGATACTCTGTAACTGCTGTTGGTAGAAATAATTTGGCAGAATTAGAAGGCACTGGAAGTGCAACTCTAACTACAAGTGAGACAGGTAATAATATTCAGAGTAATTGTTCACTCTCATTTACAGAATTGATCCAATAATTAATTAAGTCATATGATATAATTATCACATTGATACAGTTCCTAGTGGAAGTCCTGGTGCACCAACATCGAGTGCTACTACATCAACTAGTATCACCATCACATGGACTGAGATAGCATGTCTAGACAGGAATGGAGTGATCACTGGATATACTATTAGATATGGACCTGTTAACACTTCACCTACAACAATAGATCATACATCTACTGACAGAAGTAGAGTAATATCTGGTCTGACTTCCTTTACCAACTACACTGTCTCAGTGAGAGGAGTGAATAGTGCAGGAGATGGAGTCTATTCAGCAGAGACTGTCATAAGGACAGATGAAGCTGGTGAGTAACAATTGATTATACACTATTATTGTACATATGTGTCTAGTGGTTGGTTGTTTAGTGCAAAAATAGATAAATGCTCACTGCTGGATATTCGTACAGACTGCTAGTATTATTTGAAGAAAATTACTTGCTTCAAAGTTAGTCAGCCATCAAACAATGGATAGTTATTTCTGTGTCAATGTAGTTGCCCTTGCATGTAGGGCATTGAAATTGTACAAAGTAATA